>Ga0193753_10000115_pt1 | contig 72976 bp, 54 predicted proteins | sample H1c2metaG_FD_144925 | JGI IMG/M metagenome (GOLD analysis project Ga0193753, IMG submission 144925) | Soil microbial communities from a riparian zone of the East river system, Colorado, United States - H1c2 | ecosystem: Environmental > Terrestrial > Soil > Riparian zone | place: USA: East...
TCAATGGCAGCAGCTCTTCCATGAGAAAAGATATTCTTTCGTCGATATTACAAGTCCCGATTTCGTCCAGGTGGCAAAAGGTTTCGGCATACCGGGAAAAAGCATTTCCAGGAGAGAAGACCTCAAGGGAACGCTGAAGGAAATGCTCGATCATGATGGGGCCTATCTGCTCGAGGTAATGGTTGGCAAGGAAAACAATGTATTCCCCATGGTGCCACAGGGCCGGGGAGTGGCCGAGATTATATTGAGTAAAGAGGAGCTTTAGGTGGGAATGGGAATTAGGGAATAGGAATAGGGAATTAGGCTTCAATAGCAGTGAACTACTGGGCTATCGTTCTTTTCGACTGAGGCTTTTGAATTTTTACTTTTGAATTTTGAATTTCTAAAATTTAGAAAATGCTAAAACAAGAATACACCATCACAGTCTACACCGAAAACCAGATCGGTCTGCTCAATCGTATAGCGATCATCTTCTCGCGCAGGAAGATCAATATCGAAAGTCTCAACACCTCACCTTCGGAAGTTGACAGCGTGCACCGCTTCACCATCGTGATCAACGAGACCGAAGACGTGGTTCGTAAACTCTGCCGGCAGATAGAGAAACAGGTGGAGGTATTGAAGGCCTACTACAACACGCTCGAGGAGATCGTTTGGCAGGAACTGGCACTATACAAAGTTCCGACCGATGTGATTGCAGAAGAAGTAAAGGTGGAACGCTTGTTGCGCGAGCACGGTGCAAAGGCAGTTGTGATAAGGAAAGACTATACCGTGTTCGAAGTAACCGGCCACCGCGAAGAGACGGACAATTTGATCAAGGTATTGGAGCCCTATGGCCTCATCGAATTCGTCAGGAGCGCACGGGTAGCCATCATCAAAGACAGCGTCGGCTTCCACGAGAAACTGAAGGAATTCGAATACCGCGAACCCGGTGAGAATGCCGCAGAAAATGAATTTCTTAACGAGAATGAAAAGGTGTTTTCGATGTGACCGGTAAACGCCGGCAAAAAAAATTTGTAAATAATTCATAAACTATAAACTAAACACAATGGCAAAATTAAATTTCGGTGGTGTGGAAGAAAACGTGGTAACACGCGAAGAGTTTCCACTGAGCAAGGCACAGGAAGTGCTGAAAAATGAAACCATCGCCGTGATCGGTTATGGTGTGCAAGGCCCCGGCCAGGCATTGAACCAAAAAGATAATGGGATCAACGTCATCGTAGGTCAGCGTAAGAATTCGAAGAGCTGGGATAAGGCCGTGAAAGACGGTTTCGTCCCCGGCGAAAGTCTCTTCGAGATCGAAGATGCTTTGAAGAAAGGCACGATCATCTGCTACCTGCTCAGCGATGCCGCACAGATCGCGATGTGGCCAACCGTTAAAAAACATCTTACGCCCGGAAAAGCTCTTTACTTCTCCCATGGCTTCGGCATAACGTTCAACGAACAGACTGGCATCATTCCTCCCAAGGATGTCGACGTATTCCTCGTCGCGCCAAAGGGAAGCGGCACATCGCTGAGGAGAATGTTCCTGCAGGGACGCGGCCTCAATAGTTCCTACGCCATCTTCCAGGATGCAACTGGAAAAGCATTCGACAGGGTCATCGCCCTGGGAATTGCCGTCGGCAGCGGTTATCTTTTCGAGACGAATTTCAAGAAAGAAGTATACTCCGATCTCACCGGTGAGAGAGGCACACTCATGGGCGCAATCCAGGGGATCTTCGCCGCACAATACCAGGTACTCCGCGACAAAGGCCACACTCCCAGCGAAGCCTTCAATGAGACCGTTGAAGAATTGACACAGTCGCTGATGCCACTCGTAGCAGAGAACGGCATGGACTGGATGTATGCAAACTGCTCGACTACCGCGCAACGTGGCGCCCTCGACTGGTGGAAAAAATTCCGCGATGCAACAGCACCCGTCTTCAAGGAATTATATGAAAGCGTAGCCGCCGGTAAGGAATCACAACGCTCCATCGATAGCAATAGCAAGCCCGACTACCGCGAGAAGCTCGAAGAAGAATTGACGGAATTGCGCGAGAGTGAAATGTGGCAAACCGGGAAGACGGTAAGAAGTCTTCGCCCGGAGAATCAAAAGGCAGCCGTGCCCACCGAGAATGAATCTTCCACGAAGGAAGTATTCAGGAAACAGGCGCTGAAGGCAGAATCAATAGGATAAGAACAAAACCGGGGCGGAATATATCCCGCCCCGGACTATATTAAATAAAATGAACCAGGCAGTATCAACCCTTCCCGCCTTGCATTTCGCGGAAGCGGCAGAGAGATTACGGGGCATCGTCAACCGGACACCGCTCCAGTTGAATGCAAATCTCTCGCGCCGGTACCAATGCAATGTGTACCTCAAGCGTGAAGACCTACAGATTGTCCGCAGCTATAAATTGCGTGGCGCATACAATATGATGAGCAGTTTGCCGATGGCACAGCTTCAGAAGGGTGTCGTATGCGCGAGTGCAGGTAATCATGCCCAGGGCTTCGCATACAGTTGCAAGAAGCTTGGCATAAAAGGCGTGATCTTCATGCCGGTGATCACTCCCAAACAAAAGGTAAACCAGACGAAGATGTTCGGGGAGGACACCATCGAGATCCGTCTCATAGGAGACACCTTCGATGATTGTGCCGATGCAGCAAAAGAATTCACCGAAGAGAATAAGATGACATTCATTCCGCCCTTCGACGATCGCCGCATCATCGAAGGCCAGGCCACGGTGGGCATCGAGATCCTCGAGGATCAGCCATCCGTTGATTATATCTTCCTGCCCGTAGGTGGAGGTGGACTAAGTGCCGGCGTTGGTTCTTACTTCAAGACCTTCTCGCCAAAGACGAAGGTGATCGGCCTGGAACCGGAAGGGGCTCCCTCCATGTTCGAGGCATTGAAGGCGGGTCATCCCGTAGCGCTTGCCAGCATCGACAGGTTCGTCGATGGGGCCGCAGTCAAAAAGGTCGGCTCACTTACGTTCTCCATCTGCAAGGAGGTATTGGATGATATGAGATTGGTGCCGGAAGGAAAGATCTGCACGACCATCCTGAAATTATACAATGAAGACGCCATCGTTGCCGAGCCCGCTGGTGCGCTTTCCATTGCGGCTCTCGATGATTTCGCCGCCGAAATAAAGGGGAAGAATATCGTCTGCGTCGTAAGCGGCAGCAACAATGATATCGACCGCATGCAGGAGATCAAGGAAAGAAGCCTGCAGTACGAAGGCCTCAAACACTACTTCCTGATCAACTTCGCACAACGGCCCGGTGCATTGAAGGAATTCGTCAATAATATCCTGGGGCCAACGGATGATATCACGCGCTTCGAATACATGCAAAAGACGAACAAGGAAAACGGACCTGCCCTGGTGGGCATAGAACTACAATCGAAGACGGATTATGAGCTGCTGACACTGAAACTGGTCGCCAATAATATCAGCTTCACGGAATTGAACAAGGATGATACGCTGTTTGGATACCTGGTCTGAGGTGGTAAGTCAAAATTAAAAAGTAAAAATGCAAAAGGGTTTGCTAACGATGAAGACCCCGACCATTCAAAGTCAAAAGTAAAAAGTCAAAATTCAAAAGGGTTCCCGAACGACGGAGATCCCAACCGCTTCGAGTCGTTTTTTTACTTTTTACTTTTGAATTTTGACTTAACAAGGGGGTTCCCTAACGATGAAGACTCCGACCAATTCGGGTCTATTTTTGAATTTTGACTTTTGACTTTTGACTTTTGAATTAACAATAACGGTCGTTAGTCTTGTGGGAAAAAACCATTCTCTACATCCATTCCTTTGAAGAAAATTTTGTAATTTAGAACGTTTGCTTGCCATACGTTCAGCCGATCCCATATTTCATTATAAATTCTCTAATAAATCTAAGTCTGCCCATGGCAAGCAAAACTGGTCTATACGATCCTTCCTTTGAACATGATGCCTGTGGAATTGGTTTTGTCGCCAATATCAAAGGAGGGAAATCCCACCAGAACATCTCCGATGCGCTTACCGTATTGGAAAACATGGAGCATCGTGGCGCCTGCGGATGTGAGAACAACACCGGCGACGGCGCTGGCATCATGATACAGGTTCCCCATGAATTCTTCTTCGATGAATGTATCAAGCTCGGCGTACACCTTCCCTCTTACGGAAAGTATGGCGTGGGTGTCATATTCTTCCCCAAGGAAATACGGCTCCGCGAAGAATGCCGCGATATTTTCAACCGCACCGCGGAAAAACTCGGCCTCGAGATCCTGGCTTACCGAAAGGTTCCCGTTAATACCAACGACATCGGCCCCACAGCGTTAAGCGTCGAACCTGAAATAGAACAGGTATTCATTGCCTGCCCCGATCATATTTCCAACCCCGATGAATTCGAACGTAAATTATTCGTGCTGCGCAATTTTTCCAGCAACACGATCCTCAATACCGTTAAGAAAGACGAGATAGGTTTCTATATCGCCTCCCTGTCTTACAAGACGATCGTCTACAAGGGACAGCTTACCAGTACACAGGTAAGGCGTTATTTCACCGATCTCACCAACAAGAGAATGGTCAGCGCCTTCGGCCTCGTCCATTCCCGCTTTGCAACAAATACATTTCCTTCCTGGAAACTCGCACAGCCTTTTCGGTTCATCGCCCACAATGGGGAGATCAACACATTGCAGGGAAACCTGAATTGGCTGAAGACAAGCGAGAAGAATTTCACTTCACCGTATTTCAGCAAGGAAGAAATGGAGATGCTGCTGCCGATCGTCACGAATGGACAATCGGATAGCGCGTGTCTCGACAATATGATCGAACTCCTCGCCATGACGGGGCGCTCGCTGCCGCATGTCATGATGATGCTTATACCCGAGGCATGGGATGGCAATGAGCAGATGGATCCCGTGAAGAAGGCATTCTATGAATTTCACTCCGCCTTCATGGAGCCCTGGGATGGCCCGGCTTCCATTTCCTTTACCGATGGTAAGATCATCGGCGCCACGCTCGACCGGAATGGCCTGCGGCCTTCACGATACTGTGTAACGAAAGACGACCGCGTCATCATGGCCTCTGAGACAGGAGCCCTTCCCGTTGACCAATCACTCATCATCGAGAAAGGACGCCTGCAACCCGGTAAGATGTTCGTAGTGGACATGGAACAGGGCCGCATCATCAGCGACGATGAATTGAAGAAGGATATCTGCTCCCAGAAACCCTATGCCGAGTGGCTGAATAAGTACAAGATAAGACTCGAGGAACTTCCCGAGCCACGTATCATGTTCACTCACCTCGAGCACGACCAGGTCTTCAAATACCAGAAGGCCTTCGGCTATAGCACCGAAGACCTCGACAGCATCATTGCCCCGATGGCGCTGGATGGAAAGGAGCCACTGGGCTCGATGGGCTCCGATACTCCTTTGGCGATCCTCAGCGATCAGCCGCAACATTTGAGCAGCTACTTCAAGCAGTTGTTCGCGCAGGTAACCAATCCGCCTATCGATCCGATACGCGAAAGGCTCGTGATGTCTCTCGCAAGTTTCGCCGGTAACAATGGGAACCTCCTCATCGAAGACCCGTTGACCTGTCACAGTGTTGCGCTGAAGCAACCCATACTCACCAATCATGAACTGGAACAGATAAGAAGTATCGATACCGGTTTATTCCAGGCGAAGACCCTGCAATGCTATTTCCGCGCGAATGGAAAAGAAGGTTCGCTAAAGTCTGCACTCGAACGGATCTGCCGATATGCAGTGGATTCGGTATCGGATGGGTTCAAGGTGCTGATCCTCCAGGACCGCGCAATAGATTCTGATCACGCGCCGGTGCCTTCCATACTGGCCGTTGCCGCCATTCACCACCATTTGATCCGGAAAGGGCTTCGTGGCCAGGTAGGCATCATTGTCGAGGCCGGGGATGCATGGGAGGTTCACCACTTCGCCTGCCTGATTGCATTTGGTGCCACCGCCATTAATCCATACCTCGCACTCTCCTCTATACGCGACATGAAGGAGATGGGAAAATTGCAGACCACGCTGGGCGAAGAGGAATTGAAGAAGAATTATATCAAGGCCGTCAACGAAGGCCTGCTGAAGGTCTTTTCCAAGATGGGCATATCGACACTGCAATCTTACCAGGGCGCACAGATCTTCGAGATACTCGGCCTCAACAAAGAGGTCGTCGACAAATATTTTACCGGCGCCACATCCCGCATAGAGGGCATGGGCCTCGACGAGATCGCAAAGGAAGCATTGGCGAAACATTTCTTTGCGTTCAGCAAGAAGGACATTCCGGTCGACCGCCTGCCGGTGGGTGGCGTGTACCAATGGAAACGGAAGGGTGAATTTCATTTATTCAATCCCCAGACCATTCACCTTCTTCAGCATTCCACGCGCACGAACGACTATGTTACCTTCAAGAAATATTCGAAGCTGGTAAATGAACAGGGAGAAAAGGCATGCACATTGCGCAGCCTGTTCCAGTTCAAGAAGAATCGCCCCTCCATTTCCATCGATGAAGTGGAACCGGCAGAGGATATCTACCGCCGTTTTGCAACAGGTGCAATGAGCTTTGGATCTATCTCCTGGGAGGCACATACCACGCTCGCCATCGCTATGAACCGCCTCGGCGGAAAGAGTAATACCGGTGAGGGTGGCGAAGATGAAAGAAGATACGACCCATTGCCCAATGGCGACTCGATGCGCAGCGCGATCAAGCAGGTGGCGTCGGCACGCTTCGGCGTCACGAGTCTCTACCTGACAGAGGCTGATGAATTACAAATAAAAATGGCACAGGGTGCGAAGCCGGGTGAGGGAGGACAATTGCCAGGCTATAAGGTGGATGATTGGATCGGCAAAACGAGACACTCCACGCCAGGCGTCGGCCTCATTTCTCCTCCGCCACACCATGATATCTATTCCATCGAAGATCTCGCACAGCTGATCTTCGATTTGAAAAATGCGAACCGCAAAGCAAGGATAAGTGTGAAGCTCGTGAGCAAGGCCGGTGTAGGAACGATAGCAACGGGCGTAACGAAGGCAAAGGCCGACGTTGTACTCATTGCCGGTTTCGATGGCGGAACAGGCGCCTCACCAATTTCTTCAATCAAGCACGCGGGCCTTCCATGGGAAATGGGATTGGCAGAAACACACCAGACACTCGTGAAGAATAAACTGCGTAGTCGCGTAGTAGTGCAGGCCGATGGCCAGATGAAGACTGGCCGTGATATCGCGATAGCAACATTACTCGGCGCCGAAGAGTGGGGCATTGCCACGGCAGCCCTCGTAGTGGAAGGATGTATCCTCATGCGTAAATGCCATCTCAATACCTGCCCGGTGGGTGTAGCAACACAGGATCCTGATCTGCGCAAACGATTCACCGGCGCCGCAGACCATGTCGTTAACTTCTTTCACTTTATGGTGCAGGAATTAAGAGAGATCATGGCCGACCTGGGTTTCAAGACGGTTAATGAAATGGTAGGACAGGTCGATTTCCTCGAGAAGAAGGAGAATATCTCACATTGGAAATACGCGAAGCTTGACCTCTCGCCTATTCTTTACAAAGAACCGGCGTCGCCATATGTCGGCTTGTATTGCCAGGAGGAGCAGGATCATGGAATGGACGCCATCCTGGACTGGAAATTGTTGGAAGCGGCACGGCCTGCGCTGGAAAATAAAGAAAAGGTGAGAGCTGCATTCAATATACTCAACACTGACCGCACGGCGGGAACCGTTCTATCCAATGAGATCACGAAGAAATATAAGGCAGCGGGTCTGCCCGACGATACTATTCATTTCAAATTCACGGGTACAGCCGGCCAGAGTTTCGGTGCATTCAATACAAGAGGCGTCACGCTCGAGATCGAGGGAGATGCAAATGACTACTTCGGTAAGGGCCTGAGCGGCGCCCGGCTTATCATCTATCCGGCGAAGAATGCGTCCTTTATCCCCGAAGAGAACAGCATCATTGGCAACGTGGCCTTTTATGGCGCTACGAGTGGCGATGCATTCATCCGCGGGAAAGCAGGTGAACGATTCGGTGTGCGCAATTCCGGGGCAAATGTAGTAGTGGAAGGTGTGGGCGATCATGGATGCGAGTACATGACCGGCGGACTGGTGGTCATATTGGGCGACACGGGCCGCAACTTCGCCGCCGGCATGAGTGGCGGTATCGCCTATGTGTATGATGTGAAGGGAAAATTCAAAGAGAACTGCAATACGGAGATGATCGATCTCGATAGCTGTGGCCTCGACGATAAGAATGAATTATTCACCCTGCTGCAACGGCATTTCGAATACACGGGAAGTACGGTCGCCAAGTTCATCCTGGATGACCTCGATAACCAGCTTCAGCATTTCATTAAAGTATTTCCTAAGGATTATAAGAAAGTATTGAACGAACGGAAGATCGGAGTGAAGATCAGCAAGTGATCTTTTAAAAACCGGTATCCATCAAACTATCAGGACTATTATGGGCAAACCCACAGGCTTCAAAGAATACACAAGAGAGCTTCCCGGTAAGAAACCGGTGGAGGAGCGTCTTCATCACTACAACGAATTCGTTGACCGCTTCAGCGACGACAAGCTGAACCAGCAGTCGGCGCGTTGCATGGACTGCGGCGTACCTTTTTGTCATAGCGGATGCCCGCTCGGGAATGTGATTCCCGAATTCAACGATGCGGTGTATCGCAAGGACTGGAAAGAAGCATATGATGTATTGATCTCTACGAATAATTTTCCTGAATTCACGGGCCGTATCTGCCCTGCACCCTGCGAGTCCGCATGTGTACTGGGCATTAATCAGCCGCCGGTCGCGATTGAAGAGATCGAGAAACACATTATCGAGATCGCTTTCGAAAAAGGATTCGTTACACCACGCAAACCAAACCTGCGTTCGGGCAAGAAAGTGGCAGTGATAGGATCCGGACCTGCCGGCCTTGCTGCCGCGGCACAACTTAACTATGCCGGGCACAGCGTTACGATCTTCGAGCGGGATGATAAACCCGGAGGATTATTACAATATGGAATACCTGATTTCAAACTGGAGAAATGGGTGGTTGACCGCAGGATAAAATTATTACAGGAAGAAGGCATCGTGTTTCAATGCAATGCCAATGTGGGCGTGAACGTAAATATCAATGATCTTCTTAGGGAATACAATGCAATCGTTTTGGCTTGCGGCTCCACGGTCCCAAGGGATCTACCCGTACCGGGGCGGGAACTGAAAGGCGTTCATTTCGCCATGCAATTCCTCAAACAACAAAACAAGCGTAATGCCGGAAGGGATCCATTCCTCAATGCGGCAATAGAAAGTAATATTCTATCCGAAAGCATCATTGCCGGCGGGAAGAATGTAGTAGTGATTGGTGGTGGCGATACCGGGTCCGATTGTGTGGGCACCTCCAACAGGCAAGGCGCAAAATCCGTGACGCAATTCGAATTGCTGCCGAAGCCCCCATCCGACCGCGTTGGATACATGCCCTGGCCATCCTACCCGATGATCCTGAAGACAACTTCTTCCCACGAGGAAGGTTGCGAGAGGCAATGGGCGACAGCAACAAAGGAATTCATCAGCGATGGGCAGGGAAACCTTCGCGCGCTGAAGCTGGTTGACCTTACCTGGAAGGCATCCGAGGACGGGCGGCCCGCTCAATTCGCCGAAGTACCAGGAAGTGAGAGAAATATTCCCTGCGAACTTGCTTTGCTTGCCATGGGATTTGTGCATCCGCAACATGAAGGATTACTCAACCTGCTCGAGATCGAGAAGGACGAGCGTGGCAACGTGAAGGCGACTGAGAAGAACTATCAAACGAATCTCCCTAAGATATTCGCCGCCGGCGATATCCGCCGCGGCCAGTCACTGGTGGTTTGGGCTATCAGCGAAGGAAGAGAATGTGCAAGAAAGGTAGATCAGTTCCTGAGTAATGGCTATTCTGTATTGGAGAGCAGGGATGCGGGGGTTTTGCAGGTGGCGATCTAGTTAGGAATTTGACAATTTGGTAATTTGGTAATTTGATAATGACGAACAGTCCAATGTGCCAATTTCTTCAACAGGATATTCATGACTGAATTGGGCAGCTTTGGCCTTTGAATTTTTATTTGCTGAAAAAGATGGTTTTTAAATTTAACCCCGTCCATGGTGATGGGGTTTTGCCTTTAATCAAATGAGCTTTGGGTCAACAGGCTGAACTTATGGGGGCAGAAAAATTCTTGAAAGACTTGGGCTTCGCCTCCTATTGACGCAGCCCTGCTGGGCCCTCCCTTCCACTTGCCCTCCCCTCCTCCACCGCCTTTTCCGAGCACTGTTTTGCCATGCAGAAAATAGCTACCGCTTGTCTAAAGCATCGTTCGATACTATAAACTATAAACGGAAGCATACCTGCCAGCAAACAATCCCCAGGGACCGTTCAGCTATTCGAACCATATCCATCTACGTAAAACGGATACTCAAAGTGATTAATCAACCGCAGGACAAATATCATTTCCCGCCCAAGCTAAACCAAGAGAAAATCAACGGAACAAAAAGTGAAAAAAACGGCGGCAATAAGATGTAAGCGTGCTGCGATCTTGTTAGTCATTCCCGACCACATTTAATCCTATAAGACTAGCCTTGGCCACTCCACATACCAACATCGATCAGCCCCGGCTCAAGGAACTTAAAACCACAAGGTCTAAAACTTCCGTTCTCAACCTTTGGTGGACTCCGCAGTTTCACGCAAATTCTCCTCTGATTGACGGCACGAATTCCAGTATTTCAAATATATCCGTCATTATTTACCCCTCACATTCCCGCATTTTTTGACTATTCTCTTCCGTTTTGCAGATTCAGCACGCATTTCATTAAAATTCCTCACATTTTTCAATAATTTAAATATTTAAACTATTTAACATCTAATAAATTATTGAGGCTACGCACATTTTTTAAACATTCTGTCGAATAAACCCACGTATTGTGATATTCTTTACATAAAAACACTATTTTAGTTGAACAATCACAACATTAATTTTTTATTTAATATTTAAACTTAAAACGTACTGATTATGAGCAAAACAACAGTGAAACAGGTCGCACCATTCCTGGTCTTACTGGCAGTAGCAATCACTGCAATCTTTGTGAGCCCTGCCGCTTCCTTTGACCCGGCATCTGTAGTAGGTGCAGATGGCACACCCACCTATCATTATGATAGCGGGGATATCGCATGGATGTTGGTATCCTGCGCCTTTGTGTTCCTGATGACTCCCGCCCTTGCCTTCTTCTATGGTGGCATGGTCGGCCGCAAGAATGTACTCTCTACTATGATCAAGAGTACCGTTTCTGCCGGCATCATTTCTGTTTTATGGATCGTTGTTCAGTTCAGTCTCTGTTTCGGTGATTCATTGGGCGGATTCATCGGAGATCCCCGGACCTTCTTATTTTTCAAGAATGTCATGAATGGACAGCCCTGGAGTCTCGCTACCACGATCCCTCTTCCGCTTTTCTCTTTCTTTCAGTTGATGTTTGCGATCATCACTCCCGGCCTGGTCGTGGGTGCCGTCGCCGAGCGGATTCGTTTTAGCTCCTATACGCTATTCATCGCCTTATTCGGCATACTCGTCTATGCCCCGCTCGCGCACATGGCCTGGCATCCCAGTGGCATGTTGTTCAAATGGGGTGTTCTTGATTTCGCCGGCGGTACAGTAGTACATATTTCCGCAGGTATGGCCGCACTTGCCGGTGCATTGGTATTGAAGCCGCGCAAGACGATCATTTCCTCTGGTCCCGCAAACATTCCTTATGTATTGATAGGAACCGGCCTTCTCTGGTTCGGCTGGTTCGGCTTCAATGCCGGTAGTGCCGCCGGTGCCGGTCCGCTGGCCGTCTATGCATTTGCAACAACCAACACTGCCGCCGCCGCCGCGGGTCTTTCCTGGATGTTCTGGGATGTGATACGTGGTAAGAAACCTTCCGTTCTCGGCTTCTGTATCGGTGCGGTCGTTGGACTCGTAGCCATTACGCCTGCCGCCGGTTTCGTAGGTGTTCCCCAGGCCCTTTTCATAGGTTTCATTGCCGCAATTGTCTCGAATGTGGTGGCTGAATTCCTCAAACACAAGACAAAATATGACGATCCCCTGGATGTATTCGCCTGTCATGGTATCGGTGGTATGACCGGTATGTTGATGACCGGCATATTCGGCAGTAAGGTTGTCAATGGCGCCGTATTGGAAGGACAGTTCCTGATCCAGTTAAAGGGCATGGCCGTTGCCGTGGTCTACAGCTTTGTAGTGTCCTTTATCATATTCAAGGTCATCAATATGATCATGCCAATGAGAGTTACTACTGAAGAAGAAGCAGAAGGTCTCGATGCTTCTCAACACGATGAAAAATACGTGCAGGGTACATTGCTTGTCACCAACAACGGTTCGGTGGAAGAAAAAACGCTTGCCGACTGATTCCAAGTCGTCGCTACATCCTTATTCATAGAAAAAGGCACAACTGGTTGGTATAAACTTCTCGCAAAAGTTTATACCGGCTGTGCCCTTTCCTTAACATCTAAAATGCAAATACAATGTTACGAAAATTATCATTGGCGGCATCTGCCTCCTTGTTCCTCCTGGTCTCGCAAGCGCAGGATACCACGGTGATCGCTCCTTCTCCCCTGCAAATCTCCGGTTCAGTTGATGGTTACTACCGTTTTAATTTCGACAATACCAAACTCGGAGGATTGGGTTATAACAGCCTGACAAGCTTCACTAATTCACAGAATTCCTTCGAATTGGGAATGGCTTCCGTCAAGGCCTCCTACACAAAAGGCAAGGTAGGCGCAGTAGTCGATCTCGGCTTCGGAAAAAGGGCAGAAGAATTTGCATACGCCGATGCGAATACACTGTTAGCGATAAAACAAGCCTATGTGAAGTTGCAGGTCTCGGAAAAGGTAGCCCTCTCCCTCGGTAAATGGGGAACGCATATTGGCTATGAGGTCCTCGACCCACAGATCAACCGCAACTATAGCATGTCTTATATGTTTTCCTATGGTCCATTCTCCCACACGGGTATCAAGGCTGACTTCACGTTGAATGGCGGCAATGGCCTGATGATCGGGGTTGCCAACCCGAGCGATGTGACCTCACCCACCTGGGCAAGCACGAAGGTCCTGAACGCACAGTATAGTCATGTTGCTGATAAATTTTCAATCTTCGTGAATTATTCCGGCTGGTTCGGCGCCAAGAACTCGGCCCCTACTGCAGCCAGCGTAAATCAACTGGGAATCTCAGCCACGGGCAAATTTTCGGATAAGTTCAGTCTCGGCTACGACGGTACCATTCAGTTGCTACAGAATAAAGTATCCGATAACACGGACAAATGGTGGGGCTCGGCTCTCTATTTCAATTTCGATCCCACCGAATCAGTCGGCCTGACATTGAGAACCGAATATTTTGCCGATGAAAAAGACGCAGTAAAGATTGGTGCGGATATTTTCCAAACCACTCTTTCCCTCAACTACAAAGTAGGCAGCTTCATCCTGATTCCTGAGGTTCGCTTCGACAACGCTTCACAGGCCGTCTTCAGCAAGAATGATGGCACTGCTAAGAAGAGCACCGCAACCGCTCTCCTTGCAGCGATAGTGAGCTTCTGATCTGAACCGTGTTGCTGTTGCATAAGACTAACTCATAAATACGAAAGCCGGCCCTCAAAAGCCGGCTTTCGTATTTTATATTTTTCCGTCGAAGTCTACGCAGAGTTCCGCCCGGCATTGATGATGCCGAAGGAACAACGCATGATCAGCTTCTCGTACACTTCCTTCATAGGCGTTTGCACGAGTTGCTCTTCAAACTCCCTTATCTTGGTAATGGCATATTGCTGTATGGTGAGCAACGGAAGCACGATGCGTTCCCGCATCTGTATGGACAACTGATCCACCGGGTAGTCAGCCATTAACTCCGTATGACCGCTCAGCTTCATAAGATATTGCCGCGTGAGTTCGTACTCCCCGAATATTTTCTGCCAGATATCGCCGTACTGTTTGTGTTTGTTGAGATAGGCCGTCAGTGGGAAGAATGATTTCATCATCGCCATCTCACAGTTATCCAACAGTGTCTTGAAGAAAAGCGAGTCCTTATATAATTTCTGAAGCGCGGGAAACTTTCCCCTCTCATCCAGCCGCTGAAGCGCCGTGCCCACGCCATAGAAGCCTGTCACATTCTGTTTCAGCTGGCTCCACGACCCTGCAAAGGGAATGGCGCGGAGATCCTTCAATGATAAGCCCGACGAGCCACCGCGTTTCGCCGGCCGGCTCCCTATATTCGTCTCGCTGTAGAATCGCAACGGACTTGCATGCAACAGGTAATCCGCCAGGTAAGGATGATCCCGCAATTCCTTGTAGGCCTCGTATCCCGCCTCGGAGAGTTCCTGCAGCAACGCTTCCTCCTTATCCGTAAGCGTAAAATATTTGGTAGGAAAGAGATCATTGGAGATACCGGCATTCAGCAACTGTTCCATATTGTACTGCGCCGCATCGGTAGTACCGAAGTTCGAACTCACCGTCTGGCCCTGCACCGTCAGTTGTATTTCCTTATTCGAGATGTTTTGTCCCATCGATGCATAGAACTTGTGAGTCTTACCGCCACCGCGCGAGGGCGGGCCGCCCCTGCCATCGAAGAAGATGACATCCACGCTGTGTTCGCGGGAAACGGCCGTCAGTTGCTCCTTCGCCTTGTAGATACTCCAATTCGCCATGAGATAACCGCCATCCTTCGTTCCGTCAGAGAAGCCGAGCATAATGGTCTGCCGGTTCTTCCGTCTCTTGAGATGCGCACGATAAGTTTCATTCGTATACAACTTGCGCATGATCTCCGCCGCTTCATTCAGGTCATCGATAGTTTCGAAGAGCGGAACGATGTCGACATTCATCTGCTCGGGTGTCCATCCACGCAGGAGAAATAATGCATACACCTCCATCGCATTCAGAGCGCTGTTACACTGGCTGATGATATACCTGTTGCATCCCTCCGGTCCGTTGAACTCCTGGATCTTCCTGATGGCGTCGATGGTCTCGAGCGTATCGCAAAGGAGCTTGTCGTCCATAGATGAGGGCTCCACCACCTCTTTTATGTCCGATAAAGATCTTATTTTCTCCTCTTCCGTCAGGGACGAATAATTACCCGGCAATGCGAGTTGTTTCGCCGCAAGCGCGTCCATTAATCTTCCGTGGACCGTACTTTCCTGCCGCACATCGAGCGAAGCGAAATGCAAACCGAATACCTCAATTTTATTGATGAGGCTATTCACGATATGCAGGAAGAGCCCATTGTGCTGGTGAATGATCGTATGCCGGATCTGCCCGAGCGTCTGTAGTATTTCCTCCTTGCTGAGATTGGTCTTGTGTCCCGGTATGAAGAGATTAGTATAGAGTTTATTCTCCAGTTCGGTGAGTACGGTATCCACGCCCGAAAACGTCAGCCTGCGCTTCAGACGTCGAACGTCGAGGTAATAGCACTTGATGATACTCCCCCGCAGTGCATCTGCCACCTGAAGTGTGATATCACTGGTGACAAAAGGATTTCCATCACGGTCACCACCGGGCCAGAAACCCATTTTCACCACCGCGTTGTTCTTATCTACAGCGTCCTCGAACTGGCCCTTCAATGCAGAGGTTATCCTTCCCGCTGCCGGGTAGAAGACATTCTCAAGATACCATACGAGACTGACGGCCTCATCGAACGGAGTCGGTTTCTGCTTCTTGAAGAAAGGCGTCCGTCCCAGTTGCTGGAGATAGGTATTCACCAGGCTCGCATTATTATCGGCCAGCGCCCTTGAAAGATCATTGATGATGCCCAGCACCGGGCCGGGATAGAATTGCGTGGGATGGGCGGTGAGCACGAGACGGATGGAAAAATCCTTCAATTTCTCCGCCAGTTGCTCCTGTTTATTCTCCTGCAATATCTCCGATTCGAGATGTTTCAAGGTACCCACCCCGTTGAGATCATGCACCTGGCGGAAAGTGGCATCCTCCAGTGCATCAAACAATACCACCTGCCGCTCCACGTACTGCACGAACCGGAACAGCAGGTCGGTCTTCTCTTTCTCGTTGATATAGGAAGTATGCTTCGTAAAGAATTCGTCGATGATGCGGATGGGGCTTAAATTCTTCTTATATCCTTCCTCGCAATTATTGGAGAGCAGCGACAATAGTATCCCCGTCTTTTCAATACGGTGAAAAGGGAGCGAGGTAAAAAGGCTGTTATAAAGTTGAAACCTGATGCCAACTTCATTCCTGAACTGCTGTAGCGACCTGTTTGACTGTTGGTCCATGAATTAAGAATTATGTTGATGATAGCAGGCAGGCAATCTCAGATGAAAATAATTCATTTTACGGAGGGATGCCCAAAAAAAAGCCTCTCGTATGAGAGGCTTTATCCAGTGATAATTTCTTTTTAATACCCCAATTTCAATTCCACGCGGCGGTTCTTCTGACGGCCCGCGGCTGTCTTGTTGTCCGCTACGGGTGTTGTCTCACCATAACCTGTGGATACCAGCCTGCTTTCATCTACGCCCCTCTTAACGAGATAGGTCTTGACGGCAGCGGCGCGGCCTTCGCTCAGCTTCTGATTAGAGGCATCGGAACCGGTATTGTCCGTGTGACCATCGATGGTCATCTTCGTATCGGGATTGTCCTTCAGTATCTGCGCCACATCGTTCAGTCCCTTGAAAGACTTGCTCAGAAGAGTAGCCTTACCGGTAGTGAAGTAAATATTCTGTGCGGCATAGTTTATCTTCTTCACCGTTTCTTCCTTTATTTCCGGGCAGCCCTGGTTTTCCTTTGTACCTGGCAGGTTTGGACATTTATCGTCCGGATCGGGAATACCGTCACCATCCGTATCCACGAAAGGACATCCCTGGTTGCTCGCGGGACCTGCTTCCGTCGGGCATTTGTCTTCTTCATCGTTGATTCCGTCCTTGTCCGTATCGGGTACGGGACAGCCCTGGTAACGTGCCAGGCCGGCTACTGTAGGACACTTATCCTCTTCGTCATTGATGCCATCATTGTCCGTATCGGGTACGGGGCAACCACTATACTTCTGAACACCGGGAACGGCAGGGCATTTATCGAGGCTGTCGATGATGCCGTCTTTGTCTGTATCTACCGGAGGTGGGGGAGGCAATGCCTTCAGTACAGGCTCCTTGACCTTTCCAATCCTTCCGGCTATGCCGATCTGGTAGAAGAAATGATAGCTCGAATTTTCAGTCGTCACCGGGATCCGGTATTGAGACGTAACATAGAGATGTGCGTCGTCGAAGAAATTCACTTTAAGACCGAGACCCGCCGGGATGAATGCCCCGAAGTAGGATTTACCATACATGGTACCGCCGATACCGCCAATGAGGTAAGGCTGTACCCAGTATTTCTCGGAGACCATCTTCAGGTTCACCGATGCATCTGCCTCGAGCAACAATTTGTCGCTTGAAGGAGTAGGCCGGGAAGAAAACGGATATCTTACAAATGATCCGGCAAGGGTACCGGCAAAATCGATATGCTTATGCAATCCTTTAAAGTAGGAGATCGCAAGGCCGGGCGTCATGTCTTTGGACTTGGCCCATTGCTTATTATTTAAAACCTGTGACAGGGAAGTAGTCCGTATCCGGCTGGCGGTGGTAAAATCATCAAAGAAAAAACTCACACCAATGGCGGCGGGTCGTATTTCTTTATCCTGCGCGAAACCGGCAGGAGCAAAAAGATACAGTGCCAGCAGAACGGCTATAATTTTCTTCATAAAGCGAAAGTTTGGTTTATAGACCCGACAAAAATAGCAGGTATGATCTAGATGTGAAAATAAATTATTTCCCTAGTATTCACGCCTTTGGAAGGGCAAATGACCGGGTTTTCCCAGGCGGTATGGAATGAGTTTTCGAAGCGCCGTGCCTGGCGGCTCATCAATAACCAAACGGCTTATTTCCCCGCAAAATATCGCTCCCGCATAGCTTTGTCTTCGCCATACATATCATCATAAAAAACCGCCTTGCCATCTTTTCCCTCGCAGGTGAAATAACGGATGAAGACCGGAAGCCTCTTGTGTACCCCGATGCTGTGCTTTTCCTTGCGTTCGAGCCAGGTCGACATCGAATCTTCGACGGGAGAAGGTTCGTCGCCGTACTTATCGCGATAGTCGTACCGGATGATGTACCGCGCCAGTTTCTCCCATTCCTGTACCCGCACACAACCATGGCTCAGCGACCGCATGGCCTGGGCAAACAGATAGCGTTGGTTCGTATCGTGAAGATAGACGGCATATTTATTCGGGAAATTGAATTTAAGAATGCCGAGTGCATTGTCATCGCCGCTTCCCTGCACCACTTTATAGGGGATTCCTTTGCTGTATTTCGTCCAGTCGACGGTATAGGGATCCACTTCATCTCCCTTGGAATCGATGAGACTGTATCCTTTTTTGGTGAGATAGCCTGCATCCCTTTTCAGACCCGGCAGCACTTCCTTCACGATGATGCTTGTGGGGATCGTCCACTGCGGATAGGTGATCATTTCTGAAATGGCGCTCGTGAGCAACGGTGTTCGTGTTGCAGGCTTGCCGCAGATGATCTTGGACGTAAGTTTGACCGAATCGCCGTCATGAAGTTTCATATAGAAAGCGGGAAGATTCACCCAGATATACCGGTCGGGCATTTGCTCCGGCAATAATTTATACCGGTCGAGTGTAATGGCAATTCGTGCGAATTTATCACTGGCCGACATGTTGAGCATGCGGAGCGTACCCCCGCCTGCTTTTCCATCGATCGCTATACCCTGCTGTTTCTGGAACTTCTTCACCGCATCAGCCAGATGAAGCGAATCCACCTGCACACTATCCTGTTCGAGATAGCCGCCCTCGATGAGGCGTTGCTGCAGGGCGGCGCGGAAGGTAACGGGGTCATTGCCCGATGAAGGTACAGGGGTGAACACCCTGTTGCTGGTGGAGTCGTCGAGGAATTGTGGTAATGCTTCCTTCAACAGGAGATATCCCTCGTGCTTTGGTTCAAGTGAATGCATTACGAGATTCATTGAATTCCGCCGTTGGATCAGCTCAAGTTTTTGCAAATAGAATTCATCGCTCAACACCGAATCCTTGCGAAGGGTGATACTGTCCTGTGGCAGGCGACCGAGCTTCAGGTCCTTGACAATATGCATGAATGCATCGGTAAGGAGAAGATCGGCCTTTGTCCAGAGTGCGGCATCCTTTCGTTCATGGATCGACGACGTATCTTCTGCGAATCGTTTGCTGATGGAATCGATCTGGGGAAAATGATAGTCTTCGGGGAAGAGACCATAGTATTTTGCTTTACCGATCAGGTAAATGAGGGAATCGCCGAAACTGTTCCAACGTTCTTTATTGCTCCAGACCGGGGTGTATTTGTTCTTCTCATATACTTCACGTACCTGGGTAAGGAAGACCAGTTGTGCATCGGCATCGATCTTTCCTTCGTTACCGTCGGCAAAATCGAGTGAGCTGCGAAGCAATTCAGGAAGTTTCAGCGACATTTCCTCCGGCGTCTTCACTATGTCCGTAGCGGGTGGCTTCTTCGCATTCCTGCAACTTCCGGCGCAAAGCAGGCTGATACCGATGATGAGATGGTACACGAACTTTTTTAAGATCATAAGAGGAACTGTGGTGTGTGTGGTGGTGGTATCCGTTTTTATGCTAACTTCCTTTATTTCATATGACGGATAGAGCTAACAAAATAAGCAATCCTTTCTGCATTCTTCCTTTCGCATTTGTTATTTTTTTAACAATGCATACAGGGTGTGTAACTGCACAGGACTCACTTCATTCCAAGCCAATTGTTGTCAATAACCGGAAGATATATCTTGACGAAGTGTTGCATGATTCAACAAAGAAAATGGTGGAACTACGGTCGGAAATACCGGGATTGATCTATGATCTGCGGTATGCAGGCAAGAATAATTTCATGCATAGGGCAATGTATCCCACCAATACACATTACACTTTTTTGAGATTACCGGCCATGGAGGCGCTCCGGAGGGTTCAGGAAGAATTGCATGGGCAGGGAATGGGCCTGAAGATATTCGATGCATATCGCCCCTATTCCGTAACGGTGAAATTCTGGGAGCTCGTGCATGACGAACGCTATGTTGCCAACCCGGCCAAGGGAAGCGGCCACAATCGCGGGATCGCGGTAGACCTGACTATCGTGCATCTTGACACGGGGAAGGAACTGGATATGGGAACCGGCTTCGATAATTTCACCGACACCGCACACCAGGATTTTACGGGACTTCCCGCACCTGTGCTGGAAAACAGGAGGCTATTAAAAACATTGATGGTGAAATATGGCTTCAAACCCCTGGAAACGGAATGGTGGCATTTCTTCCTGGCGGAGGGGGAGAGATTTGGGGTGTTGGATATACCTTTAAAACAATTTGATAATTTGGCAATTCGGTAATTTGACAATTGTCCTTATCAGAATAGACGCTACTGATAGGAGCACGCCGCATTATCAAATTATCAAATTACCGAATTGCCAAATTATCAAATAACGTCGATGACGGCGTCCACATTAATGGGTCCATAGATATGGGGAAATGTATCCTGTGTGGACGGCGACCATTCCTGCACATAGCGGCTGGTGAGTTTGGCCGTATCGATGACGAGTTTGACGAGGTCGTTCCTACCTTCAAAATATCTCTCCAATACGCCAGCTACTTGCCTTTCTTCACTGCAGTGGATGAAACCTTCTTCCTTCAACGAAGGGGATTCATAAAATCCCTTTTGCTTTGCGTGAGACCATTCGGCTTCTGAAGTAACATGATAGATGATTGGCATTGTGTGTGGTTATTGAAGATGATTACCGTATAACGCGTTTAATATGCTGCTCCATCATGAGCATATCTGCAATGACAACGGCGGTTGCCGCCTCAAGGATCACCGGGGCGCGGAGTGCAACGCAAAGATCGTGGCGGCCCTTGATGGAAAAATTCTCCACTTTACCCGTATCCCAGTTAAGGCTGTTCTGTTCTTTGGGTGTCGAGGCGGTAGGCTTTATGGCAATGCGGATGACGAGCTCGTTTCCATTGGTGATGCCGCCGACGATGCCGCCTGCATGATTGGTACGTGTGGTTCCTTCCATATTCTCGATGGCATCGTTGTGTTGCGATCCGAACATCTTCGCCGCCGCAAACCCACTTCCGAATTCCACTCCTTTTACGGCAGGTATCGCGAAGATCATGTGCGCGAGATTCGATTCCATGGAATCGAAGAATGGTTCGCCGAGACCCGTAGGTAATCCGTTGACCCTGCATTCCACCAAGCCACCGACAGAATCTTTTGCGTCGATGGCGCGCTGAAGGCCTTTCTCCAGGTCGGCCTCTCCTCCTATCTCCGTAACGGCTGCCGCTATCGTGGCATAGGGCATTAGCATCTTTGCAATGGCTCCTGCCGCCACGAGTCCGGTGGTCAGTCGTGCACTGAAGTGTCCCCCGCCGCGATAGTCCTCATGCCCGCCGAATTTCTGGTGTGCGACCATATCGGCATGGCCGGGCCGCGGAAAACTGCGCTGCTTCTCATAGTCCGCGCTTCGTGTATTGTTGTTTTCGAACAGGATCGTAATTGGTGCGCCGGTGGTCTTGCCATTGAATAAGCCACTCTTGAAAAAAGGGAAATCGGCTTCCTGCCTGGGAGTTGTTCCTTTCTGCTTACCGCCCTTTCTTCTTTCCAGGTCGGGTAGAAGATCGTCTTCGGACAGGGTCAGGCCGGCGGGGCAACCGTCAATGACGATCCCTACGGATTCGCCATGCGATTCGCCGAATATTTGTATGCGGAATATGCGTCCGAAGCTATTCATGAAGTGTAAACTTATTGTCTAAAGATACGGTAGCACCCATCCTTTTCAAATCTTCGTAGAAATCGGGATAGGATTTTTGCACCGCCTGTGCCTCCTCGATGAGCATGACGCCATCGGCACCGAGTGCGGCCACTGCGCAGGCCATGGCGATGCGGTGATCGTGTCGCGAATGCACCGTTGTTCCTATCACAGTATTCCCTCCCTGGATGATCATCGTGTCCCCATCCAATACGATCTTCACGCCCATCTTCCCGAATTCCTCCTGCAGGGTGATGGCGCGATCGCTCTCTTTGTGCGCGAGCCTGCTTACGCCCATTATTCTGGTCTCGCCGCTACAATAGGCTGCCAATGCAACGAGAGGGGGAAAGAGATCCGGGCAGTCTGTGGCATCGAATTCGAAACCAGACAGGTTACCGGGATGAACAACTATTCCCTTGGCCTCGATAGCGATGCCTGCATTCGCCGCCATCAGCGCATCCACGATGGCGCGATCCGCCTGGGAAGAAGTGAGGTCGAGACCGTGAATGATGACGGGACCCGCAATAGCGGCTGCAACGAGAAGAAATGCGCCACCGCTCCAATCTCCTTCTACAGTATAGGACGGCGTACCATGACCAGCCACCTGGGCCTGCGCGGATGGTCGATCCTTTTCGTCCTCCGGAAAATAAAATTCTTCATAGTCCCTGTTCAGCGGGACCTTCATCCCGAACTCCTTCATCACATCGAGCGTAAGATCGATATAGGGCTTGCTCTTTAGATTCTTTACATAGATGGAAACCCTGCTGGCGCCGACGGCCGAGTACGCCATTAACAGGCCGGTCAGGAATTGAGAGCTCAGTGATCCATCCACTTCGATGGTTGCCGGCTTAAGCGGACCCTGCACTACGAGCGGCAGTTTTCCCTTCCGGCTCCTTACAGATACGCCCAGCTTCGGCAATATTTCATCGAAGAAATCCATGGGACGGGTGACGAGCGAGCCCGATCCATTGATAGTGATCTGTTTTTCGCTGAGCGCCGCCAGTGGCGTGAACATGCGGATGCTGAGCCCGCTTTCCCCACAATCTATTCCATCCGCAATGGGGCTGACGCCGTTGCTGGCTACCGACCAGGCATTGTCTTCCTTTTCGAGCAAGGCACCAAGATGCTGAATGATATTCAATGCGGCCTTATCATCATTGCTATGGCCGGGATTAAGGATCAATGAATTTCCTCTATGCAGCAATGCCGCAGCACAGGCCCGCTGCATCGAGCTTTTCGATGCCGGTGCCCGGACAATGCCTTTTAAACGGGATGGCCTTACACTTGCTTTCATAATTGATGTTCCGGCGGGCTGAGATGCCCTTCACCGTTATGATTAGAATTCGCTGATGATATTTTCCAATTCCAATAGCGGAATAGATCTTACCGTTGCCTTGCCTATCTTTTCCAGCAGCACATAGTTCATGTCCTGCTTCTCTCTCTTCTTATCCATCTTCAGTACCTCGAATACTTTTTCCTTGTCAAATGATGCATAGGTCGGAAGCCCGTATTGCTCGAGCAACGAGGTCACTTTCTCTGTTTTACTGAAGCCGGTCAGACGTTCCGAAATATGCGAGGCATACGTCATTCCAATGGCCACAGCCTGGCCGTGTAATAATTCGTATTGATTCTCCAGCGCATGACCCAGTGTATGCCCGAAGTTGAGAAGCCGCCTCTCTCCTTTCTCGAATTCATCGGCCTGTACTGTCTTCGCCTTCAGCGCCGCATTGCGCCTGACGAGTTCGGCTATTGCCTTTCTCTTTCCCTGGAAACTACGAAACGAACTCTCTTCCAGGTAGCGGAACATGGCCGCATCTTTTATACAGGCATGCTTGATGATCTCCGCAAATCCGTTTTCCCATTCCTGCTGGGGAAGCGTATCCAGGAAGAGCATATCGTGGAGAAGAAAGGAAGGTTGCCGTATTGTGCCGACCATATTCTTATACACTCCTACATCGATGCCGTTCTTCCCACCGATCGACGCATCTACAAGCGCCAGCAGGGAGGTTGGAACGAAACCGAACCGCAGGCCGCGCATATAAACGGAAGCAACATAGCCGGTGATATCCGTGATCACACCGCCGCCGATCCCTACCAAAGTCGTCTTCCGGTCTGCTTCCACCCCGATCAATTGTTCTATGACGGCATCTACAGTCTCCTGCACCTTGAATTCCTCGCCCGGCTTAAGGATGATGGTATTCCATCCCTTGAATTTCGGGGTATGAGCGTTGTACACATTCTCATCGGTAATGAGCACAGTCGTTTGCCGTTCGGTGAGCTTGGATAGCTGCCCGATCTTCCAGGCCAAATAGAAATCCGTAGCCGAGGCAGAAAACCAGTAGGTCTTTTTTTGCATTTGAACGAATTAAGTACGACGTTGTACAACGCCTATGCATCCATTATTTTCTTCTGGTGATTGATGCTTTCCATGTGAACTGCGTCGAAATAGCGGGTGATGAATTCCCTGCTAAGCCCATTCTTATCTCCCTTTGCAAATGCCTTCTCTATGATCTCGTTCCACCTGTTCGTTTGCAGGATGGTGATATTATTATCCTTCTTATACCTTCCGATCATTTCGGCGATCTTCATCCGCTGGCTTAAGATCTGCATCAGCTCATCATCCAGGTGATTGATCTGCTGGCGCAATTTCTCGAGGGCCGCGTGGTATTCCTCCGAGTTGACATCCTCCCTTCTCCAGATAATGGTCTCCAGCATTTCCTTCAGTCGCTCGGGGGTTACCTGCTGCTTCGCATCGCTCCACGCATTGTCCGGATCGATATGACTCTCGATCATCAGTCCGTCGTAATCGAGATCGATAGCGCGTTGCATTACTTCAAGCAGGATATCCCTGCGTCCGCAGATATGCGAGGGATCATTGATGATCGGCATGCCCGGGTGCTTTAATTTCATCTCGATGGCGAGATGCCACATCGGAGCATTGCGGTATTCGGTATTTCCATACGAGCTGAACCCGCGATGTATGAGGCCGATCTGTTTTACACCTGCACGTGCTACCCTTTCCACTGCACCGGACCATAACTCGAGATCGGGGTTGATAGGATTCTTAATGAGTACGGGAACATCAACACCACGTAATGCATCGGCCACTTCCTGCACACTGAATGGATTGACAGTGGTCCGCGCACCGATCCATAAAACATCCACGTCGAAGGTCAGTGCGTCCTGCACCTGTTTGCCGGTCGCCACCTCAACGGTGGTTGGAAGGCCGGTCAATTTCTTCGCCTGCTGGAGCCAGGGCAATCCCTTGGCGCCAATGCCCTCGAACATACCGGGTTTCGTGCGTGGCTTCCAGATTCCGGCGCGCAACATATCTACCTTGCCGGTAGCCGCGAGTCGCTGCGCTGTTGCAATCACCTGCTCTTCGGTTTCCGCACTACAGGGTCCGCTGATGATCAGCGGGCGTTTATTCCAGGCTGACTGGGTGGTGTCTCTTGCTGTTTGTTCTGCTGTTTGCATATTCAATTTGTGTTTGTAAAGTTATTGATTAAAGCTACTCGTCGAAAATTTGATGATTACTAATTAATTAGCAAATTTGTCAATGTGCAAATGTGCCAATCAGGCGTGCTATGATTCGTAAAGCCTTTACGAATAAGGATCATTGGCACATTGGCATATTTACTAATTGGCACATTGTATTATCTGATGATTTTCCTGATCTTGTTGGCATCGGTGATGAGTTTCAACAGGTACTCATTGTCTTCCTTCTCGATGCTTTCCTGGAACCGTGTAAGCTGCGCAATGTGTTCCTTCAATACGTCCAGCACATTCACCTTGTTCTGCATGAAGATCGGCACCCACATCGAAGGGTTGCTCTTAGCCAACCGCACCGTGCTCTCGAAACCCGCACTGGCGAGTTCGAAGATCGCCTGCTCCTCTTTTTCCTTTTGCAATACGGTATTAGCGAGTGCAAACGAAGTGATATGCGAGATATGGCTCACATACGCCGCATGGAGATCGTGTGCCTTTGCCTCCATTTCCAAAAGGTGCATGCCGATCTTGCGGTACATGGATCTTGTCCACTCCAGTGCATCGGCATCACTCTCGGCGGAATTGCATATGATCACTGCCTTGTTCTCATACGCGCCACGCACCGCCGCCTGTGGTCCGCTGTACTCGGTACCCCACATTGGGTGCGTGGCTACATATCTCCCTCTCCTGGGATGATCTTTGATGGATTGAATCAATTGCGATTTTGTCGAGCCGAGATCTACTACTATCTGGTCGGTGATCTTGTCCATGATCGATGGCAACAGTGTGACGAGCTTGTCGACAGGGATGGCAAGGACAATGACCCCGGCGGCGTCGATGGCCTCATCGAGTGGCAGCATCTCATCCACCAATTCAAGTTCGAGGGCCTGCTGCCGGTGTTCGGCATTCGTCTCCACCCCAATAAGGCGGGAGGATATTTTCTTCTCGTGCAGTTGTATGGCAAGGGAGCCACCGATGAGCCCCACACCAACAATTGCAATACTCTTTCTTTCCATGATTAGTTTTTAGTTTGCTTTATCCGCTGAATGGCTTCCCCGAATTTTTCGACAGTGGCACACAGGCTCACCCGTATATATTTTTCACCCGCCTTTCCGAAGATTCCCCCTGGAGTGATGAACACATTGCTTTTATAGAGTACCTCATCACTCAGCACGTATGCATCCTTATAGCTGGAAGGAATGGCGGCCCACACGAAGAGACCTGCCTGCTCCTTCGAATAGCCGGCGTCAAGAAGATCCAGCAATTCAAATGCCTTATCTCTTCTCTCACGGTAGGTTGCATTTACCTGCGCGTGCCACTCTTCTCCGAGCGACAATGCCTTGGCCGCGGCCAATTGAACGGGAAGAAACATCCCGCTATCCATATTGCTCTTGAACCGGAGCACTTCTGCGATCCTCTCGCCATTGCCGCATAGCATACCGATACGCCAACCGGCCATGTTATGCGACTTGCTAAGCGAGTTGAGTTCTATCACGTGCTCCTTCGCACCGGGAAGAGAAAGAAGACTCATTGGTGTATCGTTCAGGATGAAACTGTAAGGATTGTCGTGAACGAGGAGCATCCCATGTTTTTTTGCGAAGGCGATCAATCTTTCGAATAATCCCTTCGATGGTAATTGACCCGTCGGCATCTGTGGGTAATTGACGAACATCAGTTTCACCTTTCCCAATTTCTTCTTCTCCAGTTTTGCGAAATCGGGTTCGTAGTGATGGCTTGCCTTCAGTTTATATTCAACGCATTTACCACCCGCCAGTTTCACGGCACTCATATAAGTGGGATAGCCGGGATCGGGTACCAGTACTTCATCTCCCTTGTCGAGATAGGTCATGCAGATATGCATGATTCCTTCCTTGCTACCGATGAGGGGTAATATTTCCGTTTCGGGATCCAGTTCCACCGTGTACCATTTCCGGTACCAGTCGCTCATTGCCTTTCGAAGGATGGGCGAGCCCTTGTAGGATTGGTAGCCGTGCACATTAGGCCTGGCGGCTTCTTCCTGCAACGTAGCGATCACCGACGGGTGCGGCGGAAGATCGGGGCTACCGATACCGAGGTTGATCACCTGACGGCCCTGCTGGTTGAGTTGATCTATTTCCCGCAGCTTCTGGGAAAAATAATACTCGCCGATACTGTCTAAACGTTTTGATAGTTTCATAACTCCTTTAGAAATTCAAAAGTCAAAAGTCAAAAACCTCATTCGAAGAGAATCACAGCCCAATAGTTCACTTCGCTTGAAGCCTAACCTGCCTGCCGGCAGGCAGGTTCCCCATTCCCTATTCCTAATGCCTTATTAACTTATCTCTTATAACTTATCAACTTACCTCTTATCAACACCAACTCACCCCCTCCCCATCACTCCTCTCTTATACACACCATACACCCGCAAGTCCGCAGTCAGTGGCTTGATCGCCTTCATCACACGGGTGAATTGCTCCGCGGATTCGAGCTCCATGTCCACATGAAAACTATATTGAAAGTCGCTCCCGGGTATAGGAAAGCTCTGCAGCTTGCTGAGGTTGACACCCTCATCGGATAGCATGGTCAGCACCTTTGCCAGGCTTCCCTTGGAGTGATCCGTATGAAAATAAACGGAAGCCTTATCGGCGTCTGCAATGGGTTCGCCCGTGCCTTCCCGTTGCAAGACAAGAAAGCGGGTGTAATTGTTCTTCAGTGTGTGAATGTTTGGCGCAATCACATCGAGCTCGAATAACTCTGCAGCAAGCTTGCTTGCAATGGCCGCTATGTGTTTGCTTTTATGCTGGTGAATATGTTTTGCACTGAGCGCAGTATCATCCGTTTCAACCAGCTTCCATTTATGCTTATCGAGGTAGCCGTAACATTGTTGCAGCGCCATGGTATGCGAATGCACTTCGCGGATATCCTCCAGTTTCACGCCGGGATTCACCAGGAGGTTCTGCCGGATCTGGAGATAGACCTCGCCGACGATCATAAGGTTGGACTTCTGCAGCAGGTTGTAATTGGCGAGGATGCTTCCTGCAATGGAGTTCTCGATCGCCATCACTCCGCCATCGCTTTCTTTCTTGCTCAAGGCGATCCTGACAACATCGCGGAAGGTATCGCAGGGTATCACTTCTACATCCTTGCCAAAGAATTGCTGTGCAGCTACCTGGTGAAAACTGCCTTCGTATCCCTGTATGGAGACTTTCTTACTCATAATGTGACAAAAAAAATCCCAGCCTTTTGGCCGGGATTCAGTATGTTGATTTCTGCTGTTCTTCTTAGCGGACTTTCAACAAAAGCATTCCCGGCTTCATTCTAAAATAAAAGAAGCTAAAATAAAAGCGGGTGTATACGTTTGCGATTGTCATATCCGGACAAATATAAAACTCATATTCAAAGAAAAAAATTTTATTCTCATCAGCCCTTCTTTCCTCCGCCACTTTCTGCGTCGTTCATGCGGATCTTGCGTCCACGGAAGTTCTTTCCATCCATTGCCTTGATCATCTTCTTGCCTGCGCCTGGTTCGATCTCGATCCAGCTATTCATTTCTTTCATATCGATGCGACCGAGTACATCCTTATTCAGATCACTCATATCCAGTATGAATTGCAGGAAGCTTGCTTTATAAAATCCATCCTTCGTTCCCAGGTTTACGAACAAGCGTTGGTAATTGCCATCGCCTCCGAAGCTGCGGCCCTTGGTATCTCTATCGCGTGGTGAGGCGGGTCTGTCTGTCCGCTCTCTCCTGTCGGTGGTGCGGCGGTCATCGCTGCGCATGTTCAGGTCGGCCGAATTCTCGTAATACTTCAGGAACCGGTCGAACTCGAGTGCAGCCACGCGCTGGAGGATCTCTTCCTTATTTATATCCGCAAATTTTTCTTTCAGTGTTGGAAGATAGGTCTCGTATTCACCGTGACTGATATCTGCACCTAGCATTTTATCGATGAAGTGGAAGAACTGTTTACGGCATACATCTTTGCCTGTAGGAATATCCATCTTGTGGACACGGGTATTGACCAGTTTTTCTATCTGGCGAAGGCGATAACTCTCCTTAGGGGTTACGATGGAAACGGAGATGCCACTCTTTCCGGCGCGACCGGTACGGCCACTCCGGTGAGTATATACTTCTGTGTCGTCGGGTAGTTCGTAATTGATGACATGGGTGATGCCGGAGACGTCGATACCGCGGGCGGCAACGTCTGTTGCTATCAGGAGTTGAATGCTTCTGTCGCGGAAGAGGCCCATGACCTTATCGCGCTGCTGTTGGGTGAGATCGCCGTGGATGGACTCGATATCGTAGCCTTCGCGGGTCAGTTGCTCGGCAACATTCTGTGCGTCGGCCTTTGTACGTGTGAAGACGATCCCGTAGATACCGGGATTGAAATCGATGATGCGTTTGAGTGTCTCGTAGCGGTTGATGTGCTGTGTGGCATAATACTGGTGATCGATATTCACGTTGCCGGCGTTCATCTTCCCGATGGTGATCTCGAAGGGCTCCTTCATGTATTTCTTGCTCACCTGCCTGATTTCCGCGGGCATGGTGGCGCTGAAGAGCCAGGTACTTTGTCTTTCGGGTGTATTTTTCAGGATGAATTCAATATCCTCCTTGAAGCCCATGTTAAGCATCTCGTCGGCCTCATCGAGGACGACGTAGTGGATCTTCTCGAGATTGATGGCCTTTCGCTCGATGAGATCGATCAGCCGCCCGGGTGTGGCCACTACAACGTGCGCACCCCGCTTTAGCTCACGGATCTGTTCGCCGATAGAAGTACCACCATAGACGGCGGTGATGGAAATATTGCTCTTCTTACTCTTGAAGGAATTGAGGTCTTTGGTTATCTGCAGACATAGCTCACGCGTAGGGCATACGATGAGTGTCTGGGGATAGCGATTCTCCTTATCGATGAGCTGGAGGGTTGGCAACCCGAAGGCTGCTGTCTTGCCGGTTCCAGTCTGCGCGAGGCCGATAAAATCCTTGGTACCCTGGAGGAGCACGGGGATCGCCTTTTCCTGAATGGGGGTGGGCTCTGTAAATCCTAATAGCTGGATGGATTGAAGGAGTCCTTCTTCAATGCCAAGAGATTCAAATGTGGTCACTGATAAACTGTTTAGTTGAATTTTCTATGAATCGGCAAAGTTAGCTGTATTTGAGGGCAGGAACAGGAATTTTATGAGTAAACCTGAAGGAAAATGGAATTAGTAATTGGGAATTTGGAATTGGGCTGATCTTTGAAAAATCTTCTCATAAGGCCTAACCTGCCTACCGTTGGGCAGGTTCCTAATTCCGCATTCCCAATTCAGGGGAATAAAACAAAAAAGCCACCCGAACAATGTGGGATGGCTCTTTCGATTGCTTGCCGAGAAAATTACTTGCTCTTTAGAGTGTCTTTAGCGGCAGAAGCGGCAGAATCAACCTTGTTAGAAAGGCTGTCAGCAGCTTTAGCGATTGTATCTTTTTGTGCAGATGCTGCAGAATCAATTACATTAGTTGTACTGTCTTTGGCCGCATCGGTAGCGCTTTCGTTGTTACAAGCAACAAAACCGAGGCTTGCTACTGCTAATACGATGAAAAGCTTTTTCATTGTGTTTGTGATTTTGATATTTTTTGAAATATTTCACTGTTTATACCCGGATGAAGGAAAGGTAACCCTCCTTTTGAAAGTTTTTTTTTTAGCCTGAGACAGGGTTACTATTTTTAAAAAACTGTATTAAACAACGGATAAGTGAAAGAAGAGCCCAACGAAAGGATTTTACTGCAGGGATTGGCAAAGAACGATAAAAAGGCCGTTGAAACGATCTATAAGGAGAACTATACCATGGTTCAGTCCTTGATAATCAACAACAACGGTACGGCCGACGATGCAAAGGACATATTCCAGGAGACCATGATCGTCCTGTACGAAAAGGCCCGGTCCGGGAATTTTGAACTGAACTGTCTGGTCAAGACATATGTTTATTCAGTAGCCCGGCGTTTATGGTTGAAACGGCTCCAGCACACCAGCCGCTACAACGGGGATATCGGGAATGCGGAGGCGATAGTGCCTGTGGAGGAGGACATGGAGGAGCATATGAAGCGGGACATCGAGTTTGACATGATGAATAAGGCCATCTCCAGCCTGGGCGAACCGTGTAAAGGCCTTATCGAAGCCTTTTACATCCAGAAAAAGAGCATGCAGGATATCGCCCTTGATTTTGGATATACTAACGCAGAGAATGCCAAGACGCAGAAGTATAAGTGCCTGGTGAGATTAAAGAAGATTTTTTTCGCACATTATAAAAATGGGAAGAGTGATGAATGAGAACAACGATATCATGATCCTCGACGCGATCGAACGATATATCCGCGGTGAAATGAACCCGGACGAACGCCTTCACTTCGAGAATCTCCGCAAGACTAACAGCGAGATCGACCAATTGGTGGTTGAGCATACCCTATTCCTGCAACAGGTAAACCGCTTCGGCGAATGGGAGAAATTCCGCAACACGCTGAATGAGGTACATACCGATCTCTCCGAGCAGGGCAAGATCCATTCTGATAAATTAGAGGGCAAGGCCAAAGTGGTGTACATGTGGTCGAGATACAAGCGGGTGGCTCTCATCGCTGCCTCCATCGCGGGTATTACCGCCATCAGCCTCTCGGCGCTGGTGAATTCCGTAGCCCCGCATCCTAAGGATCCGAAGTTGCAGGAGCTGGTAGCCAAGTTTGATATTTTGGATAACAACCAGCGGGTACTCAACCAGAAAATAGAGAATGTAGACAAGAACTCCCAGAAGAATATCATTCCAAGTCCGGTACGTTACAATGGTACCGGGTTCCTGATCGATGGCAAGGGCCTGATGATCACCAATGCCCACGTGGTAAAGAATTCAAGGAATATATACGTGCAGAATAATAAGGGCGAACAGTTCAGGGCCATTGTGCTGAAACTGGATATTCCCCGTGACGTGGCCATCGTGAAGATAGACGACGATCGTTTCAAACCTATTACGGTGCTGCCCTATTCCATCCGCAAGGCAAGCTCGGACATCGCCGAGTCCATATTCACACTGGGCTTTCCCCGCGACGAGATAGTGTATGGTGAAGGATACCTGAGCGCGAGAACGGGCTTCAATGGCGATACACTCAGTTGCCAGATCTCCGTGGATGCCAACCCGGGTAATAGCGGCGGTCCCATATTCAATCGCAGTGGCGAGGTAATAGGGATCTTAAGCGCGAAGGAGGCACAGACAGAAGGCGCCGTTTTCGCGGTTCAATCCAAATATATCTTCCAGGCGGTGGATGAACTGAAGAAGAATTCCATCTATAAGAATGTAAAGATCTCCTCGAAGTCAACCCTGAACGGGCTTGATCATGTGCAACAGGTGAAGAGGATTGAGGATTTTATATTTATGGTTAAGGGGGATTGAGCGGGAATTGGTAATTAGTAGTGAAGTCGGAATTGGTAATTAGGAATAAGGAATTGGGCTTTATGAGTGGAGTCTTCTCCTTTCGGACCAATTCCTTATTCCCAATTCCCAATTCCTCATTCCCTCAGCCCTCGCTCCACAAAAACCCCGGATACTCCCCATTCCCAATCAACTCCTGCAGGCTCTTCTCCACGAATGGAGCATCTTCCTTGTAGGTAACTCCAAACCAGGATGAAGTAGTAGGTATGATCTCCACCATTCCACCCTCCTTGATGAATTTATCGGCAACGATGGGTATGAAGAATTCTGATTTCTGTTCGTGGCCGTGAAGCTGGAGGAACTCACGGAAAAGTTTTTGCGTATAGGAGAAGAACGAGATATCGAAACACCAGAAATTCATGGATACGCGTGTATCGAGCGAAAGTTCGTGGGGTTCGAGACCGTCGTCGCAGACGATCTTTCCGTCTTTCTTTGCAATGTTTATTCGTTCGGTGATAGTAGCGAGATTGCCGAGATCGTCCAATCCACATACGCCCCTGTTCACCGTACCGTAGTCGGACAGGGTCTTCAGCAGATCATAGCCTATGATAGCATAGTTGTTCGGCGTACAATCATTCACCAGGAAATCGGCGGCTTCTTCGAAGGCATTGTGCCCATAGAAATCATCGGCATTGATGACCGCGAATGGCTCTTTCACAGCATCCATGGCGCAGAGTACCGCGTGGGCCGTTCCCCAGGGCTTCTTTCTTTCCGCGGGAATGGCATATCCTTCGGTAAATGCATCCATATCCTGGAAAACATATTCCACTTCGATCTTTCCTTCCAGTTTCGGTCCGAAGATCTGTTTGAAATCATCGGCGAATTCCCTGCGTATGATGAAGGCGACCTTTCCAAATCCGGAACGGATCGCATCATAGATGGAATAATCCATGATCGTTTCTCCACCAGGGCCAAATCCCTGTATCTGTTTCATGCTTCCATACCTCGATGCCATTCCTGCAGCCAATATTACCAATGTAGGTTTCATATCCGTTTCAATTAGGGTCGCAATTTAATTTAAATTCGCCACGCCTGTGCTATTTTTTATGTTGCAAGACGCATTCATCCAGGACATTCCGATAAATGATATCTCCGGTTTTTTTAATGGAAAAATCCGGGCGGATGTTTTGCGCCTCGATACTATAGACCCGGTGATCTCAGGCAACAAATGGTTCAAATTGCGATTCTATGTTGAAGAGGCGATCGCATCGGGTCATTCCACTATCGTTACATTCGGTGGTGCGTGGTCAAATCATATTGTTGCGGCGGCGGCCCTCTGTAAAATATACGGGTTACATGTGTATGGCATCATCCGTGGCGAAGAGCCTGCTGTGCTTTCGCCCACACTCCAACAGGCGAGAATGCTCGGAATGGAGCTCATCTTCATTTCGCGCACCGCTTATAGGGAAAAGATCATTCCACCGGAACTCATTCCCGATCCGCACTACATCATACCGGAGGGAGGCTATGGAGATGCCGGTGCAAGAGGGGCCGCTACCATCCTCGATCATTGCGGTCCCGGTTACACGCACTATTGCTGTGCCGTCGGTACGGGCACGATGATGGCGGGATTGAGCCGGGCCGCTATGCCCGGTCAGCGGGTGACAGGCATAGCCGTGCTGAGGGATATGATAGACCTGGAAAAGAATGTAGCCGCATTGACCTCCTCATCCAACTGGCAGATCATACATGACTACCATCATGGGGGCTATGCAAAGCATGATCCGCTTCTGATCCAATTCATGAATTCCTTTTACCGGCAGACGAATATCCCTTCTGATTTTGTGTACACCGGTAAATTATTCTTCGCCATAAATGATATGGTGAAAAATGATTTTTTCCCATCCGGGAGCAGGCTGTTGATCGTGCATAGCGGCGGGTTGCAGGGAAATGCATCGCTGGGGAAGGGAACGTTAATCTTCTGAGTTTTTTTACGGCAGAGCCCTATCTTTGTCGGGTACTGTAAAAGAATCCATGTCCTTTTTCGTTGTGTTATTATGAAAAGACTGACCCTCTTCCTGGCACTCGTTATCCTCGCAGAAAGTAATGCGCTGCTTGCCCAGGATACCCTTCCAAGATTTTCCGTGAAGAATGTGGGGGCTAACCGCATCGTTATAGGCTGGTTCAATCATTTCGATGCGATCCGGCAGATCAGTATCCAACGTTCGTTCGACAGCACCAAGAACTTCAAATCCATTCTTACCGTTGCGGATCCAACTACTCCTGAGAATGGATACGTCGATACAAAGGCCAGCAATGATCGCATGTTCTACCGCCTCTATATCATGCTGGATAAAGGGGTGTATCTCTTTAGCGATTCCAAACGTCCCGTTCTCGATACCGTTGTGACGAAGAAGGCGGCCATGTCGAAACCGGACAACCCCATCTTCCAGGTGCCGGTGATCCCCGTTGACTCCAGTTATACAGGTCCCACCGTGACCACCAACAATCGTCCAAAGGCCGAGGTATGGGTCCCTTCGAAGCATGTGTTCACTTACCGGGATGGCAATATCACCATTTTATTGCCCGATGATGCCGACAAGAAATACAGTCTCAAGTTCTACAACAGCGATGACGAAATGATCTTCGAATTAAAGGAGATAAAGGAGAGAAGCTTTAAGATCGACAAGGCAAACTTCTATCGCGCCGGCTGGTTTCATTTCGAGTTGTATGATAGTGGGGAGTTGATAGAGAAGAATAAGTTCTTCTTGCCGAAAGAGTTTTAATTTCCAATTAGCCAATTTGTAAATGTGCTAATGATCCTTATTCGTAATGGCATTGGCATTCGTAGCACGCCTAATTTGCACATTGGCATATTTTCAAATTGGCTAATTAAACTAGTTTAACATCGAACACACGCTCAAAGTTGCTTCTTATCTTATTCTTCACTTCTTCCATACTCACTTCTCGCCCCAGTTCTTTTTTCAACGAGGTTACTTGTTTTCCCTGGATACCGCAGGGTATGATGAAATTGAAATGGTTGAGATCAGTATTCACATTAAGGGCAAAACCATGCATGGTGATCCAGCGGCTGGTGCGCACACCGATCGCGCAGATCTTCCTTTCCCTTCCGGGAATAGCAGGATCGATCCACACTCCTGTTTCTCCCGGCGAGCGCTCCCCCTTTATTCCATATTCAGCCAGCGTGAGGATAATGATCTCTTCTATATTGCGCAGGTATTTGCCGATATCCGTGTAGAATTTTTCGAGGTCCAGGATCGGGTATCCCACGATCTGCCCGGGCCCGTGAAATGTGATATCGCCGCCACGGTTGGTACGGAAGAAATCGATCCCCCTCGCCTGCAGGGCCTCCTCCGTTAGTAATGAGTTCTTGATATCTCCACTCTTCCCGATCGTGTACACCGGCGGATGCTCTACGAAGAGCAGGTAATGCCTGGTGGATGGAAGAGGGTCACTATCATTTACATCGTACGATCCGGCCTCGCCCGCGGGCACCGGCGAATCGGCGAGATGGCGAAGAAGGGTCTTCACCCCCACATTCTCCTGGAGCAAATGCTCCTGGTAGTCCCAGGCATCCTTGTACCTGCGCTCGCCCAAATCCCTGAATAATACTTCCTGTTTTGCCATAAATACCCCTAGTGCCTTCCGGCACGCTGATAAATAACAAATTTACCAACAAAATCGCATCCGTTAACTTTGCGCAAAATCAGTGGATATGCAGGACGAATTGAAGGAGCAGGGCGAGCAGGAACCGGATATTGCCGAGACAAGCGACGAACTGTACGAAAAATTCAGTTATAAGATCGATAAAGGCCAGGATCCGCTACGGATCGATAAATACCTGATGAACAGGATTGAGGGAGCTACTCGAAACAAGCTTCAGCAATCGATCAACAACGGGATGGTCCTTGTCAACGGCAAGGAGGTCCGCCCGAACTATAAGATCAAGGCATTGGATGAGATCATCGTTTATTCGGATATGAGTCCCGACCAGACCGATGTAGTACCCGAGAAGATGGAATTGAATATCGTGTACGAGGACGATGACCTGATGATCATCAACAAACCGGCGGGCATGGTAGTGCATCCCGGTAGTGGAAACTATACGGGTACGTTGCTGAATGGTGTCTCTTATTACCTGCAGCAACAGCACCCCGAGCTTTCGGAGGATACGCTTCCCCGGTTCGGGCTGGTGCATCGCATAGACAAGAATACGAGTGGCCTGCTGGTCCTGGCAAAGAAGGACTCCGCCATGCGCCAGTTGGCGAAGCAGTTCTTCGATCACTCGGTGAAGAGGCAATACGTTGCGCTTGTGTGGGGTGATATGGAGGCTGATGAAGGCACCATCGTGGCGCATGTGGGAAGGAATCAGCGCTATCGCAAATTATTCGAGGCCTACCCCGAGGGAGATCATGGCAAAGACGCGACAACACACTACAAAGTGCTGGAGCGGTTCGGCTATGTGACACTCGTGCAATGCATCCTGGAGACCGGAAGGACACACCAGATCAGGGTTCACATGAAGTATATAGGTCATCCGCTGTTCAACGACGACTTCTATGGCGGCGACAAGATCGTGAAGGGAACGGTGTATGCACGATACAAACAATTCGTCGATAACTGTTTCGCCATCTGTCCGCGCCAGGCGCTGCATGCAAAGACGCTTGGGTTCATCCATCCTGCATCGGGGAAGGAAATGCTGTTCAACTCGGATCTGCCGGAGGATATGGAAAAGGTGATTGAGAAATGGAGGAAGTATGTGCAAACAGTAAGCGGCAACCGGTAATCGTAGGCAAGTCAAAAATTCAAAGTAAAAATTCAAAATTCAAAATTCAAAAACCTCATTCGAAGAGTTTAACTGTCCAATAGATCACGTCTGTTGAGTCCCAATTCTCACTTCAATACTCCTTATTCCTAACCTGCAATCCCTAATTCCTCTCCATTCAAGTGAAGACAACGACAAAAATTCTCTCCGCTTTTCTCCTCTCTGTCCTGCACACCGTCCTTGCCGCGCAGCAGGATTCCCTGGATAATGAGCGCATCGCTAAAATGGTCAGTCTCTCGGAGGTCGTTATCCGCTCGGATGTCAACATACCTAATTTCATTGAGCGCGTGAAGAATGATACGAGTTTTTACAAGGCCTTCAGAAACCTGCACATCATCGGATTCACCTCGTTCAACGATATCCGTATCGTCGATAAGGAGGGGAAAATGAAGGCGGGTATGCAAAGCAAGACACGACAGGCAAGATTCGCCGGTTGTCGCACAATGGAAGTATTGTCGGAAACCACACAGGGAGGTTTCTATAACAATGATAATAGCTATAATTACTATACGGCCGAGTTGTACGCGGGACTCTTTTTTACCACCGGTAAGATATGCGAAGAAAACAATATCGTAAAAGGCACTTCGTTTACCGCGAAAGGCAAGTCGGGCATGGCCAAGAATAAGGAACAGCTCAAGATGCTTGTCTTCAACCCCGGAAAGAAAATACCGGGTATCCCTTTCATCGGCAACAAGATCGACATCTTCGATCCGGATGTGGCGGATTATTACGATTTCGCTATCGATCAGCAAGATTATGAAGGCAGATCATGCTATATTTTTTCGATAAAGGCAAAGAACGACCTGCGTGCCGGCAAGAAGGACAGGATCGTGATAGATAATCTCATTACCTGGTTCGATGCGAAGACCATGGATGTGCTGGCGCGGAACTATGCGCTTAGTTATGATGCGGGTGTCTACGATTTCGATGTGCAAATAGAGGTACAGCTTACCAAGTTCGGCGACCTTCTCGTGCCCAAACTACTTCGCTACACAGGCAATTGGAAGGTGCTATTTAAAAAGAGAGAACGAGGCCTGTTTACTGCTACGCTCGGAGAGTTTCAGCCTGAATCGACAATTGCAAAGGAATCTGGGGTTGGAAATTAGGAATTAGACACCAGCAGACGTGATCTATTGGACAGTTAAACTCTTCGAATGAGGTTTTTGACTTTTGACTTTTTAATTTTGACTTAATTACGATTCACGTTCAGGCCGGAAACAACATCTTATAATCCACCTTTATCTTTCCCTTTGAAATATCGGTCAGTTTTCCTTTCATCAGTTTTCTCTTGAGCGGAGAAATATGATCGATGAAGAGCTTTCCTTCGATGTGATCATATTCGTGGAGGATAACGCGGGCGGAGAGTCCGTTGAAGGTGCTCCGGTGTTCTTCGAAATTCTCGTCCATGTATTCCAGCGTGACAGTTTCATTACGGGAGATGTCTTCGCGGATCTTCGGAATGCTAAGACATCCCTCGTTGTAGAGCCACTCCTTCCCATCCAGTTCCACTACGTGAGCATTGATGAACACGCCCTTCACGCCGGGTGCATCGGGATAGTCATCCCTGTCCTCATCTTCCATATTGGTGAACATCTGCTCCGTATCCACTACGAAGAGGCGGATATCACGGTTCACCTGCGGAGCAGCCAGTCCTACCCCGCTGCTTCCATACATCGTTTCCCACATATCTTCGATGAGTTTCGGAAGATCGGGATAACCGGAAGTAATGTCTTCGGCAACTTTCCGGAGAACAGGATGTCCATATGCGACAATCGGTAAGATCATTAAGCACTTTTTCAGGGATTTGAGAAAATAGTAAGAGGCAAAGTTAAATATTCCGGGGCGAGAAACCTAGCTGTTGGCGCCGCGCATATATTCCTGAAGCATAATGGTGGCGGCTATTTCATCGACCAGGGCCTTATTGCGGCGTTGCATTTTCTTCATGCCCATTTCCAGCATAGCGGCCTTTGCCATCTTCGAGGTGAAACGTTCGTCTACCCGACGGATAGGCATGGCGGGAAATGTCTTTTGCAGGTCCTTAATGCATTTCTCAACAAGGGGCGTAGCATGCGTGGCGGAATCGTCCCAGTTCTTCGGTTCGCCGATGATGATGAGCTCAACGGGCTCCCTGCTGAAATAATCCTTCAGGTAGGGAATGAGTTGTTTCGACTCGACGGTGGTGAGACCCGTCGCGATGATCTGAAGAGGATCGGTGACGGCGAGTCCGGTTCGTTTGAGGCCATAGTCTATGGAGATGATGCGAGGCATAGGCGAAGGTACGTGTGAGGTAGGAATTTTAAGACAGGAATCGGGAATTAGGGATAAGGAATTAGGCCTTAGCAGAAAAGTTCCTTCTTAATGTGTTTGCCCAATTTTTGATTTAAATATTCTCCGAAGGAGTCCGGAGTCCTTCGGACAATACGCAATATTCAATGCTCAAGGGCTGTCTCAGCGGGATCGGAATAAGGAATTGGGAACTAGAAATACGGGATTAGGCTTCAACAGATGTGAACTATTGGGCTGTGATTCTTTTCGAATGAGGTTTTTGAATTTTTAATTTTGACTTTTGACTTGCATCCCACTCCCCTTTCAATTTATCAACAGATCCGCGATCACAAATGCCGCAAAAACCACCGACGCAATACCATTGGCGGTCATGAAAGCAAGGTTTACTTTCCGCAGGTCTGTCGGCTTGACGATCGAATGCTGATAGACGAGCATTCCCGAAAATATGAGGACGCCGATCCAGTAGAGCCAGCCGAATTGACCATAGACCCCCGCGAAGATCACACAGGCCGCACTGAGCAGGTGAAGGAATTCAGAGACACGCAATGCCTTCGCCTTCCCCAGCCAGGAAGGAATGGAATATAATTTCTGTGCGCGATCGAATTCCTCATCCTGCAACGCATAGATGATATCGAAGCCACTTACCCAGAAGATAACGGCGAAGGAAAACAGTATCGGTAAAAAATAAAAGACACCCGTTACGGCCAGGTATGCTCCAATTGGCGCAAGCGAAAGTCCCACGCCAAGGATCAGGTGACAAAGCGGGGTGAATCGCTTTGTATAACTATAGCCCAATACAACAGCCAGCGCGACAGGCGAGAGAAAGAAACAAAGCCGGTTGATGAAATAAGTACAGGCAATAAACAGCACACAGCTGATGACGGTAAAAAATAAAACACTTCTTGCCGGTATGATCCCGGAAGGGATTTCGCGGATCGCCGTCCTTGGATTTTTGGCATCGAAGCGGCGGTCCAGGTAACGGTTAAATGCCATGGCGGCACTGCGTGCGAAGATCATGCATAAGATCACCAGGCCGAGCTTAATACCCAAGTCGACGAACAGGCCGGATGTACCGGTCGTATTTCCATTCACCTGAAGGACGCCCGAGTGGAGCACTCCCAGGAAGAAACCGATCAACGCAAAGGGCATGGCGAAGATGGTATGTGAGAATTTTATAAGACTCAGGTAATTTTTTACTTTACTCATATGTTTGTTTCTCGCGAAGCGGCAATGGAAAACCAATGACGCGATATTGTTCCTATCTCTTATTGTTGGGTTCGGGCAGTGCCTGCCGGACCATTTCCCAAAGCACCACGCCGGCAGCGGTCGCGATATTCAATGAATGCTTCATCCCCAGCTGGGGAATTTCGATGCATCCGTCAGATAAATGAATGGTAGCCTGGTCCACACCGGTCACTTCATTCCCGAAGATCACGGCGATGGGTCCGTCTGCCCGGAATTTTTCCAGTGAAATGCTTTTCTCCACCTGCTCTACGGCATAGACGGTATAACCCAGGGATCTTACTTCTGCAATGGCCTCCGCAGTGCTGGCAAAATGCTTCCAGGCAATGGTCTCTTCTGCGCCGAGGGCCGTCTTCTTTATTTCCTTGTGCGGGGGTTTGGCAGAGTAGCCCACGATATAGATCGCCTCCACGAGGAAGGCATCGGCCGTACGGAAGACACTGCCGACATTGTAGGCGCTGCGGATGTTCTCGAGTATCACGATGATCGGGATCTTCTCCGATTGCCTGAACTCGTCCGCCGTCTTTCGCCCCAATTCCTCCATGCCCAATTTTCGCATGGCGCAAAGGTAAGAGACGAATGCTTTATAAGGTCATGGCCCAGTTGATGAGTGCATCGATCTCTTCGGGGGCTCCATTCGGTCGCCGGGACGACCGCATATGGCCCAGCCGCACCACTACGATCTGCCTCGAAGGAATGACGATGGTATATTGACCAAGAATCCCCCGCGCATAAAAGACGCCGGGGTAATTGGGGCGAAGCCACCATTGATAGCCATAGTAGTCGCAGGGCTTGCCTTCCTCATCGGGGATAAGGCAGGGGCTGATGGATGCGGAATAATAGGCCGGGTCTATGATCTCGGTGCCCTTCCAGCGACCACTGTCGAGCATCAGCTGACCGATGCGCGCGAAGTCGCGGGCATTGCTGTTCACACAACAATAGGCCTTTGCATGCCCACCCGCTTTATCCGTACTCCACAATGCGGGCTGTTCCGCGCCGAGGGGTTGCCACAATTTCTCTGAAGCATACTCGCTCAGTCGTTTTCCCGTCGCCTTTTCGAGAAGCAGCCCGAGTAGTTGCGTATCTCCCGAGTGGTATGTATGATAGGAGCCCGGTAGCCTGACGATCTTCACGCCGGTCGCCGTCTTATACAGGTCGTTGCCATAATAGGCCTCGGTAGTAACGGACAGCGGGTTGGCATAGGATTCATTCCAGTCGCTGCCGCTGCTCATCGTGAGCAGGTCCTTTATGCGGAGTTTGGCGCCAAGTCCCTGTTTAAACTCAGGAAGGAAATCGCCGACAGGCTCCTCTACCGATGAGATCTTCCCCTCCTTGATGGCCGCGCCAATAAGAAGGCTTGTATAACTCTTTGCCATGGAAAAAGAATTGGAGAGGGATTTTTCGCTGTATCCGTCCCAATATTTTTCGAAAAGCAATGAATTGGATTTAGTCACGACCACGGCAACGGTCCTTAATCTCTCCAGAAGAGCATGTAAGGTATCCGGTAATGGATGTTTGTTGAAATCCGCCGCGAATGTCCATGGCTGTGATGTTGCGGTGGAGATAGTATCGTTGGAGAATATTTTGTAGTCATCGATGTCTGCAAAATTATAATACACGGCTTTGAAGAGATAGGTCCTGCCGGTAATAACGGCATACCCGGAGAAAACGAGGATAATAAGAAGAAGGAAGAGAAAAAACCGCTTGAAGAATTTTTTCATATGATGACTTTAGACGAACAAAGTAAAATAATAATGTGAGATGGAGTAATGGCATTGTTCGGGGAAGGTCAAAAAATGATATCTGGGTTGGCAACCCGACCCTGCGGTTGGCAACCCGAATTCGGGTTGGCAACCGCAGGGTCCAATAATCATTCAGGAGTCGTTTTTAAACGGGTATAAGTGTTTCTGATCGACTGGAGCTGACACCCAGTTGACATCCCGACCAGTAAATGAGCCCGGTTGACATCCAGTTGACACCTGGTTGACATCCCGACCGGTAGTATTTTTGGAGAAGAGCCAAAAAACCGTTTAATCACCCGTAATTCCCGGTTTCTTTTTATTTTCTTTCCAAATAAAGGCTGTCCCGGAGTTACCTCAACAGTTCCTTATTTTTGTCGACATGTTCCGCCTGAAGCGGTTTCCATAATCAAAAGATGGCTAAAACGAAAATTGAAGATACACCCCTGATGCTGCAACACCGGGCCATTAAGCAGAAGTACCCCGATGCTGTCCTGCTTTTCAGGGTGGGTGATTTTTATGAGACCTTCGGCCAGGACGCCGTCATTGCTTCCCAGGCCCTGGGCATTACACTGACCAAGAGGAATAACGGCGCGGCCGCCTCCCTCGAACTTGCGGGATTTCCTCATCATTCCCTCGATACCTACCTGCATAAACTCGTGAAGGCGGGATATCGCGTCGCCATCTGCGATCAGCTCGAAGACCCCAAACAGGCAAAGGGTATCGTAAAACGGGGCGTGACGGAAATGGTGACGCCAGGGACTACGGTAAACGACAAACTCCTGGATCATCACAGCAATAATTTCCTGGCGGCCATTCATTTTGCGGATGATGACCAATATGGCATGGCCTTCCTCGATCTCTCCACGGGAGAATTTCTTCTCGCGGAAGGCGACCGGGAATATGCCGATAAATTGTTGCAGAGTTTCAAACCCGCCGAGGTCGTCTTTCAGCGTCACAAGCAAAAAGCATTCAGGGAGATATTCGGCGGCAAGAAAGGTTTCGGCGTGGAGGGAATGAAGAACGGACTCATTGCCGCAGGCTCCATCATCCACTACCTGCGTGATACGGAACATCCGAATCTTCAACATGTCACTTCGCTTCAACGGATCGACCGCGACGACTTCCTGTGGATGGATCGCTTTACTATCCGCAATCTCGAACTTGTCTATGGAAATTCCGAGGGTGATCATACGCTTCTGGGCGTGTTGGATAATACATTTTCTCCCATGGGAGCAAGGCTCCTGAAGAGATGGATCGTATTCCCGCTCAAAGACATCAATAAGATAAACGAACGCCTGGACCTTGTCGAATTTCTCATCAAGGACACAGATCTCAGGACCCGGCTCGCACAGGCCGTGCGTGCCTGTGGCGACATTGAGAGGCTCGTCGCCAAGATCCCGCCGAAGAAGATCAATCCACGTGAGATACTCCAACTTGCACGCGGACTGAGACAGGTCGGGATCATCAAGGAGGCTTGTCTCGGATCGGGTAGTGAATACCTGAAAAGACTGGGCGATGCATTGAATCCCTGTCCTTACATCGCCGATAAGATATTTGGTGAGATTATCGAGAACCCGCCGGCACTCGCCGCGAAGGGAGGAATGATCAATACAGGTGTCAGCCCCGAGTTGGATGATCTGCGCAAAATTGCCTACACGGGTAAGGAATATCTTGCGCAGCTGCAGCAAAAGGAGGCGGAACGTACGGGCATCTCATCGTTGAAGATCGCATTCAATAATGTGTTCGGCTACTATCTCGAGGTGACCAACTCGCACAAGCATAAAGTGCCGTCCGATTGGATGCGGAAGCAGACGCTCGCCAATGCAGAACGCTACATCACACCCGAACTCAAGGACTACGAAGAGAAAATAACCGGCGCCGAGGAGAAGATACTCCGGTTGGAAATGCAGCTATACGATCTTCTCGTCAATGAGCTTTTCGACTACCTCGCTCCCGTGCAGACCAATGGAAATATCCTGGCGATAATAGATTGCCTTTGCTGCTTCGCCAACAATGCCATTCAATATAAATACAAGAAACCCGTGTTGCACGACGGGCACGAATGGAAAGTGAGAGATAGTCGTCACCCGGTGATCGAAAGAAGATTGCCCGTTGGGGAAACGTACATAAGCAACGATATAGAACTGAATAAGACGGAGCAGCAGATCATCATTCTCACCGGGCCGAACATGAGTGGTAAGAGCGCATTGCTCCGGCAGACTGCACTCATCACCCTCATGGCACACATGGGATCGTTTGTCCCGTCATCGGAGGCGAGGATCTGTCTTACCGATAAGATCTTTACCCGCGTGGGTGCCTCGGATAATCTCAGTGGCGGGGAGTCCACCTTCATGGTGGAAATGAACGAGACGGCATCGATCATCAATAACCTCACCTCGCGCAGCCTGATCATACTCGATGAGATCGGCCGGGGCACTTCCACCTACGACGGCATCTCGATCGCATGGAGCATTGCCGAACATATTCATAATTCACCTCATCAGCCCCTTACCCTGTTTGCAACGCATTATCATGAATTGAATGAACTGGAGGAGAAATTTCCGCGTGCGAAGAACTATCATATCACTAACAAGGAGGCGGGCAACAAGATCATATTCCTGCGGAAGCTGGCGCGAGGGGGCAGCACACATAGTTTCGGAATACACGTGGCGCGCATGGCGGGAATGCCTCCGTCGCTGATCGACCGCGCCAATGAGATCCTCAAACATCTCGAGAGCAAGCACGTGGATGAGGAGATGGGTGAAGTGGTTCGAAAGATAAGCACTCCCAAGATCCAGCTTTCCATTTTCGATAGTCACAGTGAAACATTCGACGAGATCCGTAAATTACTGGAAGGTGCGGATATCAACAGGCTGACGCCGGTGGAGGCGCTGTTGAAATTGCAGGAGATAAAGAGTAAATTGAAGTAGATGTTGAATTTTGTTAGTTGATAAGTTGATAAGTTGATAAGTTTCGTAACGGTCTGCAGAGCACTTTGTTTTCGACCATCCATTGTAAGGAAAACTAATCATACGGGAACAAGCACTCTTGCATTAGAATGCCTGGATGGCGGGAAGCTTATCAACTTATCAACAAGTCAACTTATCAACTAACCACGACCGGAAAAACCATGAATTAAATTTCACCAATTTGTTCCCAAAACGCTATTTTTACCCCAAATCATGCAACCATGACATTGCTCAAACTAACTGCGTTTGCCTCCCTTACTATTGGCCTCATTGCAGGTCTTGCCAGCTGTGAAAAAGAATCCGAAAAAGACAAGGTATACTTGTTCACCAACGATAGCAGCCCCTTCTCTGGTGCTCAGATAGCTCCGACACCCAGCCCTTCCGCTGCCACCGGGAATCTCAAGGTAAGTTATGATAAGAGAAACAAGGTATTAAGCTATACTATTACCTGGTCCGGCCTGTCTGATAGCGTGATGGCTATTCGTCTCAGTGGTCCTGCACCACTTGGTTTTGGAAATTTCAGGGCCGGCTATGCACCCGTTTCCCTGACAGCAGATACAACTTCGCCTTATAATGTACTTCAACAGATAACAGGTAGTGTGCTCGTGGCATCGAACAGCACGCTCGTCACCTCCACCAAGAAACTGGGGCCTGCGGGTTCTTATACCAGTTCATTACTGATAGATGGCGTGAGGCTGAAGGAAGAAGACCTGCTGAACGGTTACTATTATTTTACGATCCACCCGAAGACCATACTTCCGGGTACTCCTCCCAATTCTCTTTTCTTCCGCTGGCTGGGAGAGATAAGAGCGCAGGTGAAGTTTAACTGATCGCGAAGTGGCTCTATTGACGACTCACGATTGACGTTGATAATATTCAATAATCAATACCAATATTCAATGCTCAAGTTTATCGTGCTATGCGAGAAGGCTAATAGCGGAGTGCCTTCACGATTGACGATTCACGTTACCTTGCCTCAAACCACAGCGGTGTCTCATCATCCCAATTCCCATTGTAATTGATGAATAGTTCTTCTCCCGCCATCACGGGTCTTACCGTCTTGATCTGGATGAGTTCAGTCCCGAAGTCCATTTCGTATTCGCAGTTCGACCGGTAGGAATGATTGTACACCGGTACATAGCCGAGCGCCATGCAACATTGGTTCTTATCGCCACCCCATTCGAAAATATAATCGTGCAGGAGGGTCTGATCGATCAGGACGCGTTCCTCGGCGCTCATGACGATGACAGGCGATGCCTCGATCACCGTACCCGCATCGATATCCCCGGAGGTAAATACGCCACGGCCCATCGTTCCCGTGGGCGCTATGAAAAGAAAAGGCAAAAGCATTTGACAATATTAATCAGAAATTGAAGTGGACGGATCATCCCGAATATTAATAAATGGCGAAAGCCCAATCCGTTTTACCGATCAAGCGGGTTACTTCGTATTTTTGAAGCATGCCCGAAGTATTCGAAGATAATCTTTCCATCGAAGAGCAATTCAAGGCTGTCATCAGTACCGAGGACAAGCTCCAGATACGCGCTTTCCTCGACCACCAGAATATAACCGATGTTGCCGACCTGGTCTATGAGTTTCCCGACTATGAGAGCAGCATCATCGCAAATATGTCGGTACACCGCGCCGCCAGTGTATTCAAGATCGTGGACCTGCCCACTCAGAAAAGGATTATCCAGGCACTTCCGCCCAATACCATCGCAAACCTCCTCAACGATCTTCCTGCTGATGACCGGACAGATTTCCTGGAGGAATTGCCAAGCAACGCAGTCCGCGAATTGATCAAACTCCTGGATCCGGAAGAAAGGAAGATCACGCTTTCTCTGCTCGGCTATCCGGAAAACAGCATCGGCCGTTTGATGACACCCGACTACGTGTACATCTATCCCGACAATACGATCGAAGAAGTATTTGCTACCATCCGTAAGTACGGAAAAGATAGTGAGACCATCAACGTGATCTACGTGATCAACGATAAAGGAGAATTGCTCGACGATATCCGCATCCGCGATTTCATACTGAATACTCCTGACACGAAGGTATCGGAGCTCATGGATAACCGTGTCGTTTCGCTCAATGCATACGATGACCAGGAAACGGCCGCCGAAGTATTCAAGATGAATAACAGGGTGGCTATTCCGGTAGTCAGCAAAAGCTCCAAACTATTGGGCATTGTGACCATCGATGATGTGTTGTGGGTGGCCAGCGAAGAGTTCAGCGAGGACATTCAAAAGATCGGGGGTACAGCAGCCCTGGACCAGCCCTATCTCGAAATGCCCATCCTGCAACTGTTCAAGAAGAGAGTGGTCTGGCTCGTGGTACTCTTCTTCGGGGAGTTACTCACGGCAACGGCAATGGCCTTTTTTGAGGACGAGATCGCGAAGGCGGTCGTGCTTGCCCTGTTCGTCCCCCTGATCATCTCCAGTGGTGGAAATAGTGGATCCCAGGCTTCGACGCTGATCATCCAGGCCATGGCCGTGGGTGAAATAACGATCGCCGATTGGTGGCGGGTCTTCCGCCGGGAGATCATTTCCGGGCTGCTCCTGGGTACGGTTCTCGGGGTAATCGGTTTTTTCCGGATTTTCATCTGGCATTCGTTCGCCCCACATATTTATGGAGAACATTGGCTGAGTATCGGCATTACCGTGGGTATCACCCTGCTTGGCGTGGTTCTATGGGGAACCCTTGCCGGCAGCATGCTTCCCATGATACTTAAGCGGCTGGGGGCGGATCCTGCCGTTTCCTCGGCGCCTTTCGTGGCCACTCTCGTGGATGTGACCGGCCTTATTATCTATTTCTCCGTCGCGTATTTGCTGCTTAGCGGAACGCTTCTATGAAGATTTTAGGTAAAACACTTGCAAGGTTCCGCAACCTTGACTATTTTCCACCTTGATTAGGAGCTTTCTTACCGGTATCCTTCTTTTTCCGTCCTCATACCGCGTCTTTCGATTCGATGGATTTGCATAAAAACCCCCGCTTCGCCAGCATAGTTTCATCCAGTATTTGATGAGGATACACCTTGTCCAGGTTCAGGCCACAGCTTTTTGCACGCGATCAATCGTTTGCATCTATTGAATTATATAACTTTGCCGCATTGAAAACTAAAACATTTAAACACTTATGTGTGGAATAGTAGGATATACAGGACCAAGAGAGGCGTACCCCATCATTATCAAGGGACTCAAGCGACTTGAATACAGAGGCTACGATAGTACCGGCGTAGCTCTCCAGAATGGAGGCCTCAAGGTATATAAGAAAAAAGGAAAGGTGGTGGAACTCGAAGACGCCATCGTGGGAATGAACCTCCATGCACACTCCGGCATAGGACACACGCGCTGGGCCACGCATGGTGAGCCGAGCGACCGCAATGCACACCCGCATCAATCAGCCAGCGGCAAACTTGCCATGATCCACAACGGGATCATCGAGAATTACTCGCAATTGAAGAACGAACTCACTAAGAAGGGCTATGTCTTCAAGAGCGATACGGATACGGAGGTCCTCCTTAATTTCATTGAAGAGATCAAGAAAAATAATAACTGTTCACTGGAGGAGGCCGTCCGCGTTGCCCTGAAACGGGTGGTCGGTGCCTATGTTATCCTGCTCCTCGACGAGGATGATCCGGGTACCATCATCGCGGCAAGAAAGGGAAGCCCGCTGGTGATCGGTATCGGCAAGGGCGAGCATTTCCTCGGATCGGATGCATCGCCGATGCTGGAATACACGAAGGAGGTGGTCTATGTCAACGATTATGAATTAGCCATTATCAAACCCGATGAACTTATCTTAAAGAACCTCGGTAATGAAAAGCTTACTCCCTATGTGCAGAAGCTCGATATCGAACTGGCGGCAATAGAGAAAGGCGGCTATGATCATTTCATGCTGAAGGAGATATTCGAACAACCGCAGACGATCCATGATTGCCTGCGCGGGCGGCTCGATGCAGAGGCCGGAACGATCACGATGAGTGGCATACAACAATATGCCGAACAGATCGTAACCGCCAGCCGCATCGTGATGATCGCCTGCGGTACGAGCTGGCATGCAGGCCTCGTTGCGGAATATATCTTCGAGGAGCTTTGCCGCATCAACGTGGAAGTAGAATATGCATCGGAGTTCCGGTACCGGAACCCCGTCATCAATAAGGGCGATGTCATCATCGCTATCTCGCAGAGCGGGGAAACGGCCGATACACTGGTCGCCATCGAGACGGCCAAGTCGAAAGGCGCTATCATCCTCGGCGTGGTGAATGTTGTGGGCTCATCCATTGCCCGCGCCTCCCACGGAGGAGCATATACGCACGCTGGACCGGAAATAGGAGTAGCAAGCACCAAGGCATTCACGGCACAACTTGCCGTTCTTACTATGATCGCATTGAAGATCGCACATATCAAAGGATCTGTTTCCACGTCACGGTATATGCAATTGCTGCGCGAGCTCAACGAGATCCCCGAGAAAGTGGCCTGGACGCTCAAGAACAGCGGACACATTCAAAAGCTGGCGAAGAAATACAAGGACGCATCGGATTTCCTGTACCTCGGTCGCGGCTACAACTTCCCCGTTGCATTGGAAGGCGCCCTGAAATTAAAAGAGATCACTTATATCCATGCAGAAGGATACCCGGCCGCCGAAATGAAGCACGGCCCGATCGCGCTTGTTGATGAGACCCTGCCCGTTGTTTTCATTGCTACCAAGGATGCCTATCATGAGAAGGTGGTGAGCAATATGCAGGAGATCAAGGCAAGGAAGGGTAAGGTGATCTCCGTGATCACGGAGGGTGACGAACATTCCACCGAGCTTTCGGATGATGTAATGATCGTTCCGGAAGCAGACGAGATCCTCGCGCCGATGTTAAGTGTGATCCCGCTGCAGCTGCTCGCCTATTATATCGGGTTGGAGAAGAAACTGGATGTGGATAAACCGAGGAACCTGGCGAAATCGGTTACGGTGGAATGAGAACGTGAATCGTGAATCGTCAATCGTGAATAGCGGCAGCTTTACAGGAGCAAACGCAAATCGTAACAGGAATTGGGAATGACGTGAATCGTGAATCGTCAATCGTGAATAGCGGCAGCTTTATAGGAGCAAACGCAAATCGTAACAGGAATTTGGCATTGGGAATTAGACCTCAGCGGACGTGATCTATTGGACTGTTACACGCGTCGAATGAAGTTTTTGACTTTTGAATTTTGACTTTTTTTGGCTTTTGAATTTTGACTTAACTACGATTGACGTATGAACCACATCAGCAAGAGTCCAATTTCAGGGTTAGGATATAATTTTGTCGAGCCGAAGTATCTGCCGAAGGGCAAGGATGAATATTATCTCCGCAACCGCGAGAACCCCGTATCGAAGCACCTGCGGCAATTGACCGCGAAGGAAATAAAACAATTAATACTGAACGGCAATACGGCCGACAATTGGATGAACATCTGGGTAGCAGAAACCTTCGATGTATCGTTGGTCCATTTCTGTAAGTTCTACGGGTTGATCCGCATAGGAAAACTCGAGGCGCTGTATCTCGAATTTCACGGCATCCGCCTCCCGGTCGGATTGTACAACAGCACCATCATCAGCTGCGATCTCGGAGATAACCCCGTTATCAGTTATGTCAACTACCTGAGTCATTATATCATCGGCAACGATGTCATCATTGTCAATGTGAACGAGATCGAGGTGTCGGACCATTCCAAGTTCGGCAATGGAATATTGAAGAAGGGGGAGCCGGAATCCGTTCGCGTCTGGATCGAATTATGCAATGAGAATGCCGGCCGGCGTGTAATGCCCTTCGATGGCATGCAGACCGGGGATGCCTTTCTTTGGTCGAGGTACCGCGACAATGAACTCCTGATGCAGCGATTCCGGGAATTCACCGAAAAGAAATTTGACAACAAGCGCGGATACTACGGTAAGATCGGCGATCGTACGGTGATCAAGAATACAGGGATCATCAAGGATGCACTTATCGGAACGGATGCCTATATCAAGGGCGCGAACAAACTGAAGAATCTTACAATCAATTCGTCTGCAGAGTCACCCACCCAGATCGGGGAGGGATGTGAAATGGTGAATGGGATCATCGGATTCGGCTGCAAGGCCTTCTATGGCGTGAAGGCGGTTCGTTTCTTCCTCGCTTCCCATTCGCAGTTGAAATACGGAGCGCGGCTGATCAATTCGTTCCTCGGCGATAACTCCACCATCTCCTGTTGCGAGGTATTGAACTCGCTGTTGTTTCCCGCCCACGAGCAACACCATAACAATTCATTCCTCTGCGCGGCTGTCGTCATGGGACAGAGTAATATGGCTGCGGGCGCCACCATCGGCTCCAATCATAATTCACGAGGGGCAGATGGAGAGTTACTCGCGGGGCGCGGTTTCTGGCCGGGCTTGTGCGTGAGCCTCAAGCATAATTCCAAGTTCGCCTCGTTCACCCTCATCGCGAAGGGAGACTTCCCGGCGGAGCTCAACATACCTGTTCCATTTTCTTTGATCAGCAACGATGTCAGCCACGATAAACTCGTGATAATGCCGGCGTACTGGTTCATGTACAATATGTATGCGCTTGCCCGGAATGCAGGAAAGTATGAGAGCCGGGATAAGCGAAGCTTCAAGAATCAATACCTCGAATATGATTTCCTTGCTCCCGACAGTATCAACGAGATCTTCGATGGCCTTGTCTTCCTGAAGAAGGCAGTTGGTCTTAGTCAGCAAAAACGCGGTGGGAAGCAATTAACCCCTGAGCAGGCGATCCGTTTAGGTGAAAAATTACTGGAGGAAAGGGCCGACCTGACAAAAATGGAGATCCTGGCGGAGGGAGTCGAAAATACATCCCGCAAGGTTCAACTGGTAAAAGTAACAGAGGCTTATCATCTCTTCAAGGAGCTGATCGTATATCATGGCATCTCGCAGGTGATCGGTCTTATCTCGAGGGAGAATATCGGTTCTTTTGAGGCGTTGATGAAAGCCATTGGCAAGCCCGTTCGGAAGCAATGGATGAATATCGGCGGGCAGCTGATACCCAAGCCTTCGGTGGAGACATTGATAAGAAATATTAATAATGGTAAGATCAATGGCTGGGATGAGGTCCATAGTTTCTATCACGAATGCAGCACGGATTATCCATTGCAGAAATTGCAACACGCATTTGCTTCCCTGCTGGAGATCACCCGCCTGACACCCGCTACGTTTTCCAGGAAAAATTTCTCTCAACTTCTCGACCAGGCCCTCGCTACGCGCGAATGGATGGTGAAGGGTATTTATGAATCGAGGGCAAAGGATTATGCCAGCCCCTTCCGCCAGATGCTGTATGAAACTAAGAAGGAGATGGAGCAGGTAATAGGTAAACTAAAGGATAATACATTCATTAATCAGCAACAGGAGGAGTTGAAGAGATTCAATCGGGAGGTTCTGGCAGTGAAGAGATGGAGCATAGGTCGTCAATCGTGAGTCGTCAATCAAGTCAAAATTCAAAAGTAAAAATTCAAAAACCTCATTCGAAAAGGATGACATCCCAGTAGTTTACTTCTATTGAAGCCTAACCTGCCTGCCGGCCTTGCTCGCCAAAGCTGCGCACAGGCGATGCAGGCAGGTTCCCAATTCCTAATTCCTCACTCCTGATTTCTTATCCCTTGATCGCTCATCCAGATCAATCGCTAACAAACCGAAGTGTATTACTCCGTTGATTTCCGGCAATGCCGAACACCGTGTAGATCCCTCTTGAAAAATTCTTTAGATATAATCTGTATGAATGATCTCCTTCCAAAACCGAGACTTTTTCAAAATAGACCTGCCTCCCTGAAATATCATATACACAAATGGCGAGCATACACGCATGTGAAGCCCGGATAGCTATCGCTGGTCCGCCCGATCGCGGCGGGACAAATGCGATCAGCCTCAGCCCTGCCGGCTCTTCCTGCAGAACCGATTCAACCTTGCTATAACTCACCTGGCTATCGGTATCGGTCAATCTGAGTCGATAGTAGTGACGCCCCGATCCACCCTCTCGGTCATAGTATTCGTTTTTCTGCATTTGCTCTGCGCGAAGCGTCGCGATACTTACGAAGTCCTTGCCTGTATCTGCCCGCTGGATCTCGATAACGAGTGGTACCGACGATGATCCAGTGATTTTCCAGCTGAGCCTTGTTATTCGGCCAACCAGTCTTTCCGCCTTGAAGTCGAAGAGTTGCACCGGCAATGGATTCAACGCGAGGTCGCCGGGTGTCGCCAGGGTAAAGTCACCGAAACTGGTGGTCGCTGAGCTTTCGAAGCTACCCGTTTGAAAAGGGGGAAATACAGGACCTGCCACGGCAGCCCCTCTCCCGAGATTCATCCACTGACTTCCATTGTACAGCGTGGCATAGATGCTTGAGAAGTCCTTCACGAAACTATATTGGTTGACATTGAGCCCGATCACTTTCGATGCATTGCCTTGCACGCGTTCGAGCCTCCAGTATTCCACGAAGCTCACATGATTGAAGAATGGATCGATGGAATAGCCATGGACCGATTGAGGATTTGCCCTGACATATTCTGCAATGAACTCGTCCGTGGGTTGTGCTCCTACTCCGCCGGTTATCGCTATCGGCGCATAGATGCCGCCCACGCCTGTCGGGAAGATAAAATTATCGTCGCCGGTCTTTTTTACCGGACCCTCCACGAAACTAAGTTCAGATCCGCCGGTGCAGGCCGAGTTGTCGGAGAGACCAAGAATGGTACTGATCGTGGAATGAATTTTTCCATTGACCAAAACGAGATTGTACGGAAGCTTCAATGGCGATAGCAATAGGACCCCGGCCGCATTGTCGATGGCAACTGTGACCGACTGACTTATTATACCCGGACAACTCACCCGTTGCTCCGTGACACCCTTAAGCTTTATCACCGAGCCAGTGGATACACCCGTCTCCGTAATGAGTCCCTGGTTATCGAGGTTTCCCCTTAGCTGAACCATGCTGTTGTTTCCTCCATTGGATATATTGAATGCTGCCCCTGGATAAATATCACAGTCCTTATTAAGCAACATGGTGTTCGTGTTAGCTCCATAGGAAAAGGTGGCGCCGCCCCGGATCTCGAAGTCGCCATTGACGGTAATGGGACTCGTCCCCGATGCGGCATAAGTCTTAACACCTCCAGCAGCTATAGCCGAGAAAATGAGATGCCCATAGGTTCGCCCGCTCGCGGAGACGGTGTAGGACCCGGCCGAGGGAACATCGAATTCGAAGATGCCGTCCTCGGTGCCGGGTGCTGTCGACAAACGCGTCACCAATTCATTGGTATGCCCTCGTTCCGTGTTGTGGATATACCTTCCCCCATCATTGATCCGGAAGAAATTTGTTGTACTAACGGAGACGGGTGTGCCACTCGGAGCGCCCGATGCATTCCTCAAGATCGCTCCCCTGTTGAGGATAACGGCATCATTGAGGCCCGTAGCCATGAAAGCAGCAGGCGAGGTATTACTATTGGGCACCAGCAAGGTTATCGAGGAGGAGGCATCAGGGGAGATGACGAGCGAACCGATCGACACGGAGAAAATACCGGGGTTGAGACTCACCGTATAATTTCCCGGGACGGTCGAGTTATCCAGGACCACATTTTCTTCGGGGCCGGGTACAAGGTCAGATACCCAGTTCAGCGCCGAGCCCCATAGGCCATCGCCTTGTCCGCCATCCCATCGGGCCTGGGCCGACACGAACGACGATATTATCGACAATAAAAGCAACCACCCTCCTCTTTTCATACTTCACGCGGCTGAGGCTATATGACTCACGAACCGGGGACAAATATAGAAGCTGTGTTTAGCGAGGCAAGGGTGAAAAAACGGAAAAATTGGGGTAAAAAAAATCCCTCGTGGCTACGAGGGAGACTTTCTTGCAAGAAATTATCGGATACAATTACTTCTTAGTGCTGTCAGCTGCCATCTTGCTAGCTGTGTCAGCCATCATTTTGTTAGCTGTATCCATAGCCATTTTCTGAGCAGCAGCGACGCTGTCAGCTACGCGTGTAGAATCGGCAGCCATCTTTGCTGCATCTTCAGTGCTGGTAGAAGCTTCGTTGTTACAAGCTACCATGGCAGTAGCAATAGCTAAGATTGCAAATACTTTTTTCATTACGATTGATTTGATTTAAGCCGCAAAGGTAATCGCCAGGCTGGAATAAACAAATATTTAACATACTTTCTATGCCTACTGGGCTATCTAAGAGCGCCTTTAATCCTTATTCCGCCCACAAAAGCTCTATTTCTTCCGGAAAAACAGCCGTACGGGTACTCCCGTCAGGTCGAAATGCTTCCGGAGCTGATTTTCCAGGTAATTCTTATATGGCGTCTTGATATCGTCCGGAAAATTGCAGAAAAACGCAAAGGAAGGCACGGCCGTCGGCAATTGCGTCACGAATTTTATCTTCACGGCATGTCCCCTCACTACCGGAGCATGATAGCTCTCGATGGCTTTCAACATCACTTCATTGAGCTTCGACGTGGATACCCTGGCCTTCCGGTGATCATACACCTCGAGGGCAATTTCAATGGCCTTGAAGATCCGCGTCTTTTCCTTGGCTGAGATGAACAGGATGGGAACATCCGTGAATGGCGCGAGCCGCTTGCGAAGCCCGTCTTCATAATCCTTTGCAGTATTGGTCTCCTTGTTTTCCACGAGATCCCATTTATTCACGAGCACCACCACGCCCTTCCCCTTGCGGGCGGCGAGGCTGAAGATGTTCAGGTCCTGTGCCGCGATGCCCTTTTCCGCATCGAGCAGGATCATGCAGACATCGGCCTCGTCCAGTGCCTTGATGGCGCGGATGACGGAATAGAACTCGAGATCCTCATGCACCTTCGCCTTGCGGCGGATGCCGGCCGTATCTATCAGAACAAATTCCTTCTGGAATAAATTATAATGCGTGTGAATGGTGTCGCGTGTGGTGCCTGCAATATCGCTGACGATCGTACGCTCCTGGCCGATCAGCGCATTCAGCAGCGATGACTTCCCTACGTTCGGCTGGCCGAGTATCGCGATCTTGGGAAGTGCATCCGGGTCTACATCATCCTCGTCTTTTTCCTCGGGCATCAGCGGGGTGATCGCATCGAGCAGATCACCGGTACCGCTTCCGCTTGCGGACGCGATGAAGAACACGTGCTCGAAGCCGAGGCTATAGAACTCCGAGGCTTCCAACAGTTGCTCATTGTTATCAACCTTGTTGACCGTTAAGAATATCGGCTTCTTGCCGCGGCGAAGGATATGCGCCATCGAATCGTCGAGGTTGGTCATACCCGTATGTGCGTCCACTACGAAGATGATGGCATCGGCTTCGTCCACGGCAATGAGGACCTGCTTCGCGATCTCTTTCTCGAACATATCGTCGCTTCCCGCAACGAATCCACCCGTATCGATGACATTGAAATTTTTTCCATTCCAGTCGGCTACACCGTACTGGCGATCCCTCGTCACACCGCTCACATCATCCACGATAGCCTTGCGCTGCTCGAGGAGACGGTTAAAAAGGGTGCTCTTACCCACATTCGGACGGCCAACGATGGCAATTGTAAAACTCATTGTATTTAGTTACTCTTTAATAATTGTTCGTGAATCGATGACGTGAATCGTGAGTCGTGAATCGTGAGTCGTGAGTCGTGAATCGTGAATCGTGAATACAACACTCCGCTATAGGAATATTCGAATCGATTAGGACAAGACCTTGCTCGATTTGAATATTCTCATCATAGTGTCTTGTATTCACGATTCACGACTCACGATTCACGTCATCGATTCACGAGCTTAATATCCATATTCTTTCAACTGAAGGTCATTTTCCCTCCATTTCGGTTTCACCTTCACAAAGAGTTCGAGGAAGACCTTCTGCTGTATGAATTCTTCTATATCCTTTCTCGCCTGGCTGCCGATCTTTTTGATCATGCTGCCCTTATCGCCGATCAGTATCGCCTTCTGCGTCTCGCGGTGAACGATGATATCCGCTACTATCTTCACCAGTGTCGCCTTTTCCTTGTATTCCCTCACCAGCACCGTTGTCTGGTACGGTATCTCATCCTCTGCCAGTGAATAGATCTTCTCCCGGATCAGTTCACTCACGAAGAATTTTGTGGGAAGATCGCTCACGTTGTCATCCGTATAGAATGGTTCGCCTTCGGGCAGGAGCTCCAGGATAGGCTTCAGGAATTTCTTCAGGTTGATGCCGCTCGTGGCGGAGATGGTCGCGATGCCCTTGCAATAAGATTTGGCCTCAAAGAATGTTATCGCTTCCTTGATCTTTTCCTGGCTGGCCCGGTCGATCTTATTGATAACGACAACGGCCGGCACTCTCAGTTTCAACGCATCGAAGATCACATTGCATTCTTCCCAGTTCTCATTTACATCTACGATCAACAGGGCGATATCGGCATCCTCGAGGGCGCCTTTCACGGCATCCATCATCTTCTCATGCAGCCTGTATCTCGGTTGGATGATACCGGGTGTATCGGAAAAGATCACCTGGTAATCCTTTTCCGTCATGATGGCCTTGATACGATGCCGGGTGGTCTGCACCTTCGGTGAAACGATGGCCAGCTTCTCCCCCATCAACGCGTTGAGTAAGGTGCTCTTACCCGCATTCGGGCGTCCGAAAATATTTACGAATCCGCTTTTCATTAAAGACAGGTCTGGGAATTACTTGATATGCAGCTTCAAGTCGCAGGAAAGGAGGAGGTAATCAATTCTTGCCAGTTGAAACTGCAACTGTTTAGAAAAATAAGAAGCCATCCGCTAATGGACCGGATGGCTTCTTCGTTGTTGCGAAGGGGAGGATCGAACTCCCGTCCGCCGCGGCGGATATAAGCCCTCATATCAACATTTGTCAACCGTTTCCATGAGACTCAACATTCGTTTCAAAGGACAAACCCCGCTAAAGCGGCTTCCGTTGTAAAGGGGAAGGATTGAATTCCCGTCCGCCGCGGCGGATATAAGCCCACATAACAACATTTGTCATTCATTTCAAAGTACAAACCCCGCTAAAGCGGGGCTTCTGTTGCGAAGGGGAGGATCGAACTCCCGACCTTCGGGTTATGAGCCCGACGAGCTACCGCTGCTCTACTTCGCGGTGCAAATTTAAGGGCATATCGTTTACTGTCCAAACAAAATAAGAAGGCCGCACCATAATATTTTGGTGCGGCCTTACTTTATAATCAATAACAACTGCTTACGAATTCTTTTTCGAGACACTGCTCGCGCCGCTCGATTTCAGATCGCGAATCACGCCTTCACCTTTATAATCGATATCACTTGCACCGGATGCCTGCGCCGACAATTCCTTATTAACAGTAATCCTTATATCACTGGCCCCTGAGGCCCTGGCATCACAATAATCAGTTACAAGATCGAACCCCTTGAAAGAACTCGCACCACTCGCTTCTATTGCTATCTGACCTGCACTGCCCGTCACCACCATATCCGATGCGCCGCTCAGGTCAATATCCAGTTTCTTCGCCTCCAGCCTACCCTTCAGGTCACTCGCGCCGGAAAGATCGATCTTCAGATCGTCTGCCTTCCAGGCTCCTATTATATCCACATCGCAGGCGCCACTTACATTGAGGGTCGAGACCTGCTTGAAGGAAATGTATGCCTTTAGCTTCTTGTTGCCCGAATTCCAGCGGCCTGTCTTCGGCTCATAGCTGATATGCAGTATGCCATCCTTCACTTCCACTTTTATGTCTGCCATGTATTTGGTGTCCGAAGCGCTGACGGCCACGGATTCCTCATTCCCCTGGGAGAGGAACACATCGAATGCATTCCCAATCCGGATGCCATGGAAATTCCTGACCTCCCGCGGTTCGGCATTCGCATCCTTGATGGTGGTGGTCTGGGCTGAAACGGATGCCTGGAGCGCCGTTGCAGCTAAAAGCGCGAATAATATTCTTTTCATAAACAATCTTGATTTTTAGTGATACGACCCGGTCTGTGCAAAAGTTACAGGCAAGTCCGATTTTCCCTAATTTCGCAGCAGTTCTTGCTTAGTGAAAGCTTTGTAAGTTTTCAGCGTTCCCGGGGTGTTTGCCTGAGTTACAGTGGTTTCCGTTGGACTTTATGTCCGGGATACCCCTGCAGGCGATCTGAGATCATACCCGTAAACCTGATCAGGGTAATGCCTGCGCAGGGAAGGAGGTCAGTTCATGCCCTTTCTCCAACAGCATTTCCCTCTCATTTTTTAACCGTTTAAAACAAAAAAAATGAAGAGGATTGCATCAACCGGCTGTATTTTATTTTCAGCCATTGCATCATCGTTCGCACAACAGAAACAGGAAGTCAAAGACAGCTTCTACCTGCTATCGCCGGTGGAGGTCAGGGCCATCAGGGCCGGGGAAAAGGCGCCCTTCACCAAGTCCAACCTTTCAAAGAAAGAAATAGCCAGGCTCAACCAGGGCCAGGACATTCCCTTTCTCCTGAATCAAACGCCCTCCGTGGTAGTCAATTCGGATGCAGGCACCGGGATCGGGTACACGGGACTCCGAATCCGCGGCACCGATGCCACCCGCGTCAATGTCACACTCAACGGCATCCCCTACAATGATGCCGAGAGCCAGGGCACTTTCTTCGTCAACCTGCCCGATTTCAGCTCATCGGTGAGTTCTATCCAGGTGCAGCGCGGGGTCGGCACCTCGTCCAATGGCACGGGTGCATTCGGAGCTACCGTCAGCCTTTCCACCAACGAAGTAAATAAAACGGCCTACGCCGAATTGAACAACAGCTTCGGTTCATTCAATACCTGGAAGAATACATTGAAGGCGGGAACAGGATTGATAGACGATCACTTTACGGTGGATGCCCGCCTCAGCCAGATCACCAGCAGCGGCTTCATCGATCGCGGGAAGAGCAACCTGCAATCATTTTATTTCTCGGGCGCCTATCTGAATGATAAATCGACCCTTCGCTTCAATGTATTCTCCGGAAAGGAAAAGACCTACCAGGCATGGAACGGGATACCGGAGGCAAAACTCAGGGGAGATGCAGCTGCCCTGCTGACACATTACTATGATAATGTCGGCACACTTTATTTTACACCCGCCGATTCCGTGAATCTCTTTTCATCGGGAAACCGCAAGTATGATCTGCCGCTCTATAAAAATGAAACGGATAACTACCGCCAGACACATTACCAGCTCTTCTTCGATCATCGACTCAATAGCCGCTGGAATTTCAATCTCGGCAATTTCCTGACGAGGGGAATTGGCTACTATGAAAACTATAAGCATGATCAGTCATTCGACGACTACGGTCTGCCCGATCTTACGATCGATGGCAGTCTCGTTACCAAGACCGACCTCGTGCGGCAGAAGTGGCTGGATAATTATTTCTATGGACAGATCCTTTCCCTGCAATACCACGATGGGAAGAATGAAGTGACGGCCGGCGGAGGATGGACCGTGTATGACGGCAAACATCATGGCGATGTGATATGGGCCAAATATGGTTTCGATAATGGCTTCCAGTATTACAAACTGAAGGCAAGGAAGTCGGATATCAATTCCTATGTGAAATGGCAATACCAGTTGCAGCCTTCCTGGACGCTCTTCGCCGATCTTCAATACCGCCATGTACAACACCGGATGGATGGGTTCGAGGAAAACCCTTCGCTCATCATCGATAGGAAATTCGATTTCATCAATCCCAAAGGAGGGATCAGTTATTCGCATAATGGGTGGACGGCCTATGCCAGCTATGCGATGGCGAATAAGGAGCCGAACCGCGACGACTTCGAAGCGGATCCCGTCAATCAGCCAAAAAAGGAAACACTGCATGATATAGAAGTGGCCGTGGAGAGGAGGACGGGCCGTGCATTCGCATCCGCTACGTTTTACTATATGGGGTATGATGATCAGCTCGTACTCACGGGCAAGGTGAACGATGTGGGCGCCTATACGAGAGTGAATGTTCCGAAGAGCTATCGTGCCGGCGTGGAATTGCAGGGCGGGTATACCTTCAATAAGTTTATCAATGCTTCCGCCAATCTTTCGTTTAGTCGATCTGCTATCAGGGAATTCACCGAATACCTCGACGAATACAACGCCAACTTCGAATGGATCGGCCAGGCGACGATCCAGCATCGCAATACGAGCATTGCCTTCGCACCGACTGTGGTGGGTGGGGCAACCATCAACATTCTTCCCGTAAAGAATTTGGAACTAAGCCTCGTGAGCAAGTATGTGGGAAAACAATATCTCGATAATACGGAAAGCGAAGCGAAGAAGCTGGATGCGTTCTATACGCAGGATGCCCGCGTGATCCTAACGATGAGAAATAAGCTGTTCAAGGAATGGAATATCTCCGGCCAGGTAAACAACATCTTCAATGCGAAATACGAGCCCAATGGATATACCTATGGCTACCTCTATGATAACAGCCTTGTGACGGAGAATTTTTATTTCCCGATGGCGGGAGTGAATTTTGTGGTGGGGGTGAATATTAAGCTGTAGATATAAATGTGCCAATGTGCAAATTAGCAAATGTGCCAATGATCCTCAGCTCGATCAGACATCATCCATCGGATCACGGACTATTGGCACATTTGCTAATTTGCACATTGGCACATTAACTCATTATCAAATCAGCTTGTTCTCCCAAACTTCTCCTCCCATCCCATCATCCCACCCCTAAGATTCTTTGTGTTGGTGAATCCAAGTGTATCGAGAATGAGGCAGGCCTGGCCACTGCGGTTGCCGCTGCGGCAGTAGATGATGAGTTCCTCGTCCTTGAAGGGCTCGAGTTCGTCCACCATCATGGTCTGCACATTACCGAGCGGGTATAGTATCCCGCCGATATTGAAGTCTGCGTGCTCATGAGGTTCGCGCACGTCCACGATATTGAGTTTCTCTCCTGCATCGAGGCGGCGTTTCACTTCTTCGGCTGTAATATTTTGCATAGCTGTTTGCTTTTTATTGTTCTTCAGGAGGAGGTACTGTTCCTGTGCTGTCTATCTCGGGTTTGTCTACCTGCAGTCTCACATCCATCAGCTGACCGGAACGGATATACCTGAATTTCTTATCGTCACCGTAGCGCGTGGGATTCTGCCAGTAGATATAGGCGCCGAGTGTATCGTCCACGGCGGGCTGCACGATCACCGATCCGAAGGCGAGTCCGTGGGCCTCGAGTAAGGCCTTGGCCTGGCCATAGGTCATCCCGACTAACGTGGGGACCACAAATTGCTCATCTCCCACTCCCGTTCCCAACACCAGCGAAATGACGCTTCCCATTCGGATCTTGGTCCCGGCGGTAATGGGTGCGCCGTTATATAGTTGTTCCAGGACGGCATTCTTGGCAAAGTCCGCCTTGAACGTGGTATCTCCTACACGAAGGTTCGAATTCTTCAATGCCATTTCCGCGCTGCGGAAGCTATAGCCGATGAGGTTGGGCATTTCTATCGATGGGGGGACTGCGCGGTTGATGGTAACGTACACCGTGCGGTTTATCTTGACCAGTTCGTCCGACTCCGGTATCTGTTTCAACACTACCAGCGGCCTCGCCGTATCCACGTAAATGGAATCCTGTACCTCCACCTCGAAGCCCGCCTTCTCCAGTATGTCCTGCGCCTGCTCATAGGTCTTACCGGTAACGGATGGCACCGACATCGATTCGTTATGATGCGTAAGCCTGTTGAGGGAGAAAACGAATATGAAAAAGATGATGACCGCTATGAAGATCCCGGCTAGAAGATTGGCCCATAGTGGACGATGCGTGATGAATTTAAACAAGGTTTTCGATTTTGTATGAGGAATTGGTTCCCGGCTATCCCGGATCGAACACATGCATCTGAACGAAATTAATTGATTAAGGCTTCATCCAACAATTTACCATAAAAATCATCCAGGTTCCATCCCATCGCCTTTACCTGCTGCGGAACGATGCTTGCTTCCGTTTGGCCCGGGATGGTATTTATTTCCAGCATGAATGGCTGCCCGCTCTTCTCCTCGTAGATAAAATCGATCCTCACCACTCCCCTGCAGTTGAACACTGTATATATCTTACGCGCCGCATTCCTGATCTTGTCGGCTATTGTTTCGTCCACCTCGGCGGGCGTGGTTTCCGTCGATTTTCCCTCGTACTTGGCCTCGAAATCGAAGAAGTCCTTTTCGTCATGCGCCTTCACCTCGGTGATCGGCAACACGATGATCTCAGCTTTGGTCTGGAATACACCGACGGTAAATTCCCTTCCCTGCACCATTTCTTCTACGAGCACCTGGTCGTCCTCCCTGAAAGCCTTGTCGATGGCCGCGCCGAGGTCTTCCGGTTTGGTCACCTTGCTCATGCCGATGCTCGAACCGCCATTGTTAGGCTTCACGAATACGGGCAATTTCACCATGGCCGCCACGGAAGCGACGGGTACTGGCAAATGCCTGAAGAGATGGACTGAATTGGCGACAGCTATGCCCGCCATCTTGGCGACGGCAACGGTATATCTCTTATTGAAGGTAATGGCAGAAGTGGCCGCGTCGCAACTGGTATAGGGAATCCTGAGTGTATCAAAATAACCCTGCAGTTTTCCATCCTCGCCCGGCGTGCCATGCATACCCACGAAGACTGCATCGAACTTTACTTTGTTCTTATCGATCCGGAGGGAGAAATCGTTCTTGTCCACTTCGATTCTACGGCCATCCGGCAGCGTGTGGTACCAACCCTCGGGGTTGATGTCGATAGTATAGACATTGAATCTTTCCTTGTCGAGATGATTGCCGATCGTCAAAGCGCTTTTATAGGAGATGACGGCTTCGCCGGAAAAACCACCGGTTACAAGGGCTATGTTCTTCTTCATGTATTAAATCTGCGGTTTTGCAACGCAAATATTGAGGAAAAAACGTTGTGTAGGAAATTTAGTATGTCAAAAGGGATATATTTCTTGAAGAAGACCGGGTAAGAAATAATAAAGGTGAAGGCCGTTTCTCCTTCACCTTTTTACGACGGGAAATATCACCCGCCAAGCATTTAGCAGACAAGCTGCTCTATTATGTCTACAAGGTAAAACACTTCGGTCTTACAGCCTATTGAAATGCTCCTTACTTATGCACATCACATATGCAGTTTTTCCTTCTTGGCCATCAGCTGTTCAACGGTCTCCTGGTACATTTCATCGGGTACACAGCAGTCAACCGGGCAGACGGCCGCACATTGAGGCTCTTCATGAAAACCCTGGCATTCCGTACATTTATTGGGTGTAATATAATAGGTATCAACACTCACAGGCGCATTCTTCTGATCCGCACTAACAACGGATCCGTCAATAAGGGTAAAACTGCCCTTGACCGATGTGCCATCAGCAATGGCCCATTCCACACCACCTTCATAGATCGCATTGTTTGGACATTCGGGCTCGCAGGCGCCGCAGTTGATGCATTCATCGGTGATCTTTATAGCCATACAATCTTAAATTATTTGGTTAGGTTACTTTTGCAGACAAAATTAATCTTTGCAGGTGATTCATCCATGACAAATTTGATCCTAAAGACTGGCACTCAGTTCCGACCAAATGTTATGCCTGTCGCCTGCACTAAAATAAAAAACGTTGATGAATTTACAAGAAAGGATCGATCTGGCCGTCTCTCTCGGCCAATACATGCTCTCCGCCGATCCGGCCTGGGCGGCTGCAAAGGAAAAAGCAGGACAACAGAACAGTTGGTTCATCCCGGAATTCGTTGAATTGGCGGTCCGCAATATCGCAGATTCATTTCTCCAAAGACCCGCACTCGAGGCGTGGACACGTTCCTATGATCTGCCGCCTGTACAGGCCCATCCAAAGAATATCGGCATCGTGATGGCGGGGAATATTCCCCTGGTGGGGTTCCACGACCTGCTTTGTGTTTTCATTTCAGGTCATAGCGCACTCATAAAACTTTCTTCGAAGGACGAAGTCCTTATCAGGCATCTCGCGGAAAAATTATCGGATTGGTCTCCGGCCATCGGCGACCTGATCCGGTTCCCCGAGAGACTCAAAGGCTGCGATGCCTATATCGCTACAGGAAGTAATAATTCCGCCGGCTACTTCGATTACTATTTCGGCCGCTTCCCGCATATCATCCGCCGCAACCGCACTTCTGTTGCGATACTCGATGGAACCGAAACGGCGGAAGAACTCGACAGGCTCTCCGACGATGTGTTTCTATTCTTCGGCCTGGGTTGCCGGAACGTTACGAAGATCTATGTCCCGCAGGGCTACGATTTCATTCCTCTCCTCGATGCCTTCAGGAAATACGACAGGCTGGCCGATCATCATAAATATAAAAATAACTACGACTATAACCTCGCCATTCATTTGCTCAACCGGCAATTCTACATGAGCACACCCGGCTTATTGCTGGTAGAGGATGAATCTTTTTTCTCCCCCATCAGCCAGTTGAACTATAGCTTCTACCAGGACAACCCTGCGCTTGCGGCTTCGCTGAAGGATAAGGTGGAGTTGCAATGCATAGTGGGCAAGGGTCTTATTCCTTTCGGCGAGGCACAATGCCCGGAGATAGGGCAATATGCCGATGGAATGGATACGCTGAGGTTCCTTATTTCCCTCTCATAAAAGAGGCTTCCGACTTTGCGCAAATGTTAATAAATTTGTGATGAAGTACGAAGGTCTTAGTAAATGATTTGTTAAACTGAACAGGCGGTCGGATACTTGGTATGACACTTTGTTATTTTGTATAGCGAGGGCATAGGATTTGACCTGTTTAATCGCCGAATAAAATTTAGAAACAATAATAAAACTTCACTAAGAGTATGAAATGGAAACAAGCTTTGCTGATCGTAGCCATTAGCGCTTCATCAGCTGTTGGCAGTGTGTGGGTTTACGCGAAACTGGCCAATAGAAATATCGTTGGCATTGTTCAGGGTGAGAATGGAAAACTGCCGGTGAATTATGCGAGATTCAATGACAACATTGCAGGTATGCCGGGCGATCCCGTCGATTTTACCAAGGCAGCCGCAGCAGCCGTTCCAGCGGTGGTTCACATCAAGACGAAGATCTCCGCGAGAAAGATCGTGAATGAACTTCCCCGCAGCCGCAATGGTAGCGGCAATGACATGGAAGACCTGTTCAGGCAGTTCTTCGATAACAACGGCCCGCAGATCCAACCCGAACAGAGGGCATCCGGCAGCGGTGTTCTCATCAGCGAGGACGGATATATCGTAACCAACAATCACGTGGTTTCGGATGGCGGCAATGGTGTTGCCGAAGAGATCACCGTTACATTAAGCAACAAGAAGGTCTATAAAGCAAAGATCATCGGTCGTGATACGAGCAGCGATATCGCCGTCCTTAAGATCGACGGTAAGGGTCTTCCCTACATGGTCTATGGCAATTCCGATGCAGTGAAGCTGGGACAGTGGGTACTCGCCGTAGGATATCCCCTGACCCTGGAGACAACGGTCACTGCCGGTATCGTTAGCGCCAAGGAACGTTCTATAGGCATCAATAGCCGGCAAAGCAATTCTCCGGTTGAATCCTTCATTCAGACGGATGCGGCGATCAACCAGGGTAACAGTGGCGGCGCGTTGATCACAACTGACGGCCAGCTCGTAGGTATCAACTCTGCCATCCTTGCACCCAATGGCACTTATGCGGGATATGGTTTCTCCATCCCCGTGAATATTGTGAAGAAAGTGGTGAATGATCTGATCGAGTTCGGCGATGTAAAGAGGGGCTATCTCGGCATCTCCTATCAGCCCAACCCGGTCGAGAATGAAAGGCTGATCCGTCAATCGGGTCTGAAAGAAGGCGAAGGCGTATTCGTACAGTCCGTTCCCTCGGATGGTGCGGCGTCCCAGGCAGGATTGAAGAAGGGAGATGTGATCACCAAGGTAAATGGCAATGGTGTTTCCAGCGGCATTGAACTGAGCGGTCATATCGCGAGCTTCAAGCCAGGCGAAAAAGTACCCGTTACCTACCTGAGGGCAGGAAAGGAGTATACTGCAAATGTGGTGTTGAAAGGAACAGCGAGCAAGATCGAGGTTACAGCCTCTGAAGTGATCGGCGACAAACTTGGTGTTGAGTTGGAAAATCTCGACGCGAAGAAGGCACAGGAATACAATATTGATGGCGGCGTAATAGTCAAGAGCATCAAGGAAGGCGGACCATTCAGTAAGACACGGATGGAGAAAGGATTCATTATCACATCTGTGAATGATAACGAGATAAAGAATATCGATGAACTCGGCCAGGTGCTGAACTCAAGTTCTGACAAACTCAAGCTGGAAGGGATATATCCGGGGTATAATGGGGTGTATACCTACCAGATCACACTGGAAGAGGAATAATAATAGTTGTATTGCGTATTGATTGTTGAGTCTTTTTTTAATATTCAATAATCAATACGCAATATTCAATGCTCAAGGGTCGTGATATTCGAAAAGTCTAAGGATAATGAAGCCTCGTATTTCCGGGAATTGGTAATTAGGAGTAGGGAATAGGGCCTCGGCAGGAGAGGTTTATTGGGCTGTTGTACTCTTCGAATGAAGTTTTTGAATTTTGAATTTTTACTTTTGACTTACCCCCAATTCCGGTCTTCGTTCATATACGACATACTCCCAGGCTTGTAACTGCAACTCCCGGGCGTTGGTAAAATCATAGGAAGAACCGGAGAATACATTATGATAGCTGCCGGTCACCTTCTCATCTTTCATAGTGAAATGAACTGGCGCCACGTTTGAAAGGTTCAATAGCACCAGGACCTCGTGTTCACCATTCTGCCGCAGGTAGGCCATGATATGCGCCTCGTCGCTGGTGTGAAGACGATGGGTAATGACCGCGGTATCCCCGCCGCGCAAGGCGGGATGAGTAGCGTGAAGATTGAGCAGGGTCTTATAGAAATCGTGGAGTTCAAATTGGCCGGTCCAGGGAATCGGGTCCTTGTCGAAGAAGTGAAGGCGCTTGGCCAGCAACGGCATCTCCTGCCCGCTATAGATTAAGGGTACGCCATCCCAGGTGGCGCTGAAGACCGCGAGTGCATGAGTCATGTTTCCATACTTCTCATATTCCGTTCCATTCCAGCTATTCTCATCGTGGTTGCTGGTGAACCAGGCCCGCATGGACGCGCCGCCGATGCTGCTATACCGGTCGAGCAGGGATTGAAGCGTATTCAATGGCAACTGTTGCTTATAGAAATCCTCGGTGGTATGCATCCATTTCCAGGAATAGCTGACATCGAATACATCTCCATAGCCCGGGTTGTCGAGCTCGTCGAATTCTCCCAGCCAAAACAGGGGCTTGATGGCATCCAGTTGCGGCCTTGCCTCCTGCCAGAAATGCAATTCCACCCATGCGGCAAGATCGCAACGGAATCCATCGATGCCAGTTTCCCTGACCCAGAATTGCATGGCTTCGATCATCGACTTCCGGAGTGAGGGGTTGGAATAGTCGAGTTCGATGATATCATCCATTCCGCTGGCCGTCTTGAAATCATTCGTACTGATATCATGTGAATAGTAATCGGGATGCGTGACCGTCCATACATGATCCCAGCCCGTATGATTCGCTACCCAATCAATGATCACGCGGAAACCCATTTCCTGGGCCGCGGCTACAAGGCTCCTGAAATCATCGAGCGTGCCGAACTCCGGGTTGATGGAGGTATAGTCCGAGCACGCATAGGGGCTGCCAATGGTTCCCTTCTTATTCTTCTGTGCTATGGGTGTGATGGGCATGAACCAGAGAACCTGAACGCCCATGTCCTTCAGTCGCGGGAGATGTTCCCGGAAAGCGTTGAAGGTCCCCTCGGGAGTATATTGGCGCACATTTACTTCATATATGTTGGTGGTGTGTGTCCAGGATAGGATTGATCGGTTCATGTTCGAAACTAAAACAATTTGGTAATTTGGCAATTTGATAATTTGGTAATTTGACAATGGTCCTTATGAGGAGAGACACTTCGGATCGTAGCACGCGCCATTACCAAATTACCAAATTATCAAATTGCCAAATTGGCTGTTGTATCTTTGCATCATGAAAAGCTTCGACGTTCCCATCATCTACCGCAGCCCGCTGATCTCAGCGATCAAGATGAAGCGGAAGGAAATGGATAAGCTGAAAAAGGATTTTACACCGACACGGCTGGACCTGGGGCCGCTGCAGATCTACCTGGCGCGACACTTCGGCTTCTGCTATGGTGTGGAGAATGCCATCGAGATCGCCTTCCGGACGGTAGAAGAAAATCCGGACAAGCGCATTTTTTTATTGAGCGAGATGATCCACAACCCGCAGGTGAATGCAGACCTGCAATCGCATGGGATCACCTTCCTCCAGGATACGAAGGGCAACCAGGTGATACCATTCGAAGACCTTACTCCGGATGATGTGGTGATCATCCCCGCCTTTGGCACTACACTCGAGATAGAGGACCGGCTGAACAGGGTCGGCATCCAGACCGCAAAGTATAATACCACCTGTCCCTTCGTGGAGAAGGTGTGGAACCGCAGCGAAGCCATCGCGAAGAAAAGCTATACCATCATCATACATGGGAAGCCGCGACATGAAGAGACACGCGCTACCTTCTCCCATGCCGCGTTGAATGCGCCGTCGGTGATCGTAGAGAACATGGAGCAGGCAAAGCAACTCGCCGCCTTTATCACGGGCACCCGCCCGGCAACGGAGTTCTATGAAGAATTCAAAGGGCAATATACCGACGGTTTCGATGTGGAGCGGGACCTTCAGCGGATTGGCGTAGTGAACCAGACCACCATGCTAGCAAGCGATACGCAGGGCATTGCCGATTACCTGAAACAAACGATGATCGCTCACCATTCTCTCGACGAGACAACGATTGGCGATCGCTTCGCCGACACGAGGGATACATTGTGCTATGCAACGAACGATAACCAGACGGCCGTAATGGGCATGCTGGAGGCGCCGGCAGATCTTGCCATCGTAGCAGGCGGCTACAATTCTTCCAATACTTCACACCTGGTCGAACTCTGTGAAGAGAAGCTACCTACCTATTTCATAAGCGGTGAAGAGAAAATAATATCGGCGACGGATATCCTGCACTATAATTTCCATACAAAACAGGAACTCCTTACGAGCAGTTACCTGTCTTCTCCCAGGCCGGTACGGATCCTGATCACGAGTGGGGCGTCCTGCCCGGATGCAGTGGTGGAGGGGGTGATCAATAGGTTAGTGGGATTTTTTCCTGATGCGGTGAAGCCTTCTTTAGAGGAATTGGGGATTGGGGATTAGGAATTAGGTCTTATGCGAAGTGTCTTGCGTGGTTGAATACTTTAATCTGGGAATTTGGAATTAGGCTTCATGCGAAGTCTCCTATCTGATCGAATACTTTAATTCGGGAATTGGGAATTTGGGATTGGGCTTCATGCGAAGTTGCCTATCTGATCGGATACTTTAATCGAAGAATTAAAATATTTCTATGCACTCCCAAATTGATATTAGCGTGTGTACAAGAGGCCTAATTCCCAATTCCTAATCCCCTATTCCTCACTCCTAAGCTCTTTCCTCCTTAATAAATATTTCTACGCACTCCCGAATTGATATTAGCGTGTGTACAAGAGGCCTAATCCCCTATTCCTCACTCCTAAGCTCTTTCCTCCTTAATAAATATTTCCACGCACTCCCGAATTGATATTAGCGCGTGTACAAGCGGCCTAATTCCTAATTCCCTATTCCCTATTCCTTGCTCAACGATAAAGCTGATCATAATATTCATGGGCCATCCTATTGCTCTCAAACCGGAAGCGCACATCGCTCATGCTGTTCTTCATGATCTGGCGCCAGGTGGGGTAATCATTGTAATAAAGCGGTAGTATCTCATTCTCGAGTATCTCGTAGATCTTATTGAGATCGTATTGATCCTGTTCGAACACAGGCATGCGTGCGTAATCGGCCTTCGGCACCACGAACCCATTGTGGCCATGATTGATGAACTCGGGGATCCAGCCATCGTCGGTAGAGAAATTAACAGCGCCATTCATGGCCGCCGTCATCCCGCTCGTGCCGGATGCCTCGCGCGGAACGCGCGGATTATTGAGCCAGCAGTCAGAGGCTTGCTTCAACCGCTTCGACAATGCGAGTTCATAGCCTATGAGAACGGCTACGTTCTTATGCGCCTTGCTGATGTGTACGAGTTCATTGAATTCGCTGATGGCGGGATGGTCGACCGGGTAAGGCTTGCCCGCCCAAATGATCTGCACGGGATATCGCCCATTGTTGAGTAACCTGCTGAATCTCGCCTCATCGCTGGCGATCATGCTCGCACGCTTGTATCCTGCAAAGCGGCGCGCCCAAACAATAGTAAACACATCGGGGTTGAAGATCTTGCCCGTCTGGTCTGCCACTATCTCGAAGGCTCGCTTCTTGAGGTATTTCTTGCGGTCATCGATGCCATAGTCGTCACCGGCCTCCTTGAAACGATATAATTGCTTATCGGCCCAATACCGGTAATTCTGTGAATTGGTTATGGAGATGATGGGGCAAATGCCGGTGAAGCGGCTCCACATTTCCCTCGATACCACCCCATGCAATTGTGATACTGCGTTGGCAAGATGCGCGAAACGCAATGCTACCAGTGAGTGGTTGAACTGATCGTCGTTATTATCGGTGAGTTTCTTTACTTCGTCGACACTCAGGCCGCAGAAGTAACTCATCTTATGACAGAGATAGATATCATGCTTCTCGTTTCCGGCTTCCTCCGGTGTATGTGTCGTGAACACGAGGCGCTTCTTCACTTCTTCTATATTCCTGTTGAATTTGGTATAGAGATAAAAGGCCGCGGAGAGACCATGCGCTTCGTTGAGATGATATAGCTCGGGGTTGAATCCGAGAATGTCCATCAGTTTAGCGCCGCCAACGCCGAGAAGAATGAACTGCGCCACCTTCGTGGCCACATTGGCGTCGTACAAACGGTGCGAGATGGTCTGGGATACATAGTCGTTCTCCGGTACATCGGTACTCAGCAGGAAGAGCGGCGCCGATTTGAATGTCTCGGGATTGAGATAAAATACTTTTACCCAAACCGGGTGTTCATGCACATTGAGCTGGAACTTGATGCCTGTATCTTCCAGGAAACTGTATTGCTTTTCATTCCAGGCTACATCCAGTGTCTGATCCTGGTTACGCTCCTGGTCGTAATACCCATACTTCCAAAGAATGCCGACACCTACGAGATTTTGTTTTAATTCATACGCGCTTCTCATGTGGGAACCCGCCAGGAAGCCGAGACCGCCACTATATATCTTC
>Ga0193753_10000118_pt1 | contig 72524 bp, 47 predicted proteins | sample H1c2metaG_FD_144925 | JGI IMG/M metagenome (GOLD analysis project Ga0193753, IMG submission 144925) | Soil microbial communities from a riparian zone of the East river system, Colorado, United States - H1c2 | ecosystem: Environmental > Terrestrial > Soil > Riparian zone | place: USA: East...
TTCCTTGTCCACCAAACTACATATGCCCCACTTCCTCCGGCAATTCATAAAACGTCGGGTGTCGGTATATCTTATCCATCGCCGGTTCATAGAGGCTGGAGGCTTCGGAAGGACTGCTTGCATGAATGTGTTTTGATTCCACTGCCCAGATACTGACGCCTTCCATGCGACGGGTATAGACATCGCGGGCATTCTCGATCGCCATGGCGGCATCGGCTGCATGAAGGCTGCCCACATGCTTGTGATCGAGACCCTGTTTACTGCGAATGAAGATCTCCCAGAGAGGCCAGTCAGTCTTCTCACCCGAGGTGGCTGGGATGATCGCTCCGGTCTTGTCTTCCGGGATATCCCCGTAATAAAATTTCCTAATCAGGTTCATATAAAATAGTTTTTGTGATCAGGCGGCGGCCATCTTCATTTTTTCCGCCGCTCTGGCTTCTCTTTTTTTCGCATGTATGGCAGCGGCCTCTCTCACCCAGGCGCCATCTTGCCAAGCCTTCTTCCGCGCCTCGAGCCGCTCCTTGTTGCAAGGACCATTTCCCTTGACTACGTTCCAGAATTCATCCCAGTCTATTTCACCGAAGTCATAATTCTTCATCTCCTCGTTCCATTTCAGGTCCGGGTCGGGTATCGTCATCCCCAGCACTTTTACCTGCTCGGCGCACATGTTCACGAAGTCCTGTCTCAATTCATCGTTACTCTTTCGTTTTATCTTCCACTTCGTACTCTGATCGCTATTGGTGCTTTCGCTATCCTTTGGCCCAAACATCATCATGCTCGGCCACCACCATCGATCGATGGAGTCCTGGCACATATGCTTCTGTACATCCGTACCCTTTGATAATGTAAGGAGGATCTCGAATCCCTGCCGTTGGTGAAAGCTTTCTTCCTTGCAGATCCGTACCATGGCGCGGGCGTATGGACCATAGGAAGCCCTGCACAACATTACCTGGTTCAGGATGGCGGCGCCATCAACCAGCCAGCCAATGGCGCCGATATCGGCCCAGGTCAGGGTGGGATAATTGAAAATGGAAGAATACTTGGCCTTCCCGCTGTGGAGATCATCGATCATCTGTTCCCGCGAGGTTCCGAGCGTCTCGGCAGCCGAATAGAGATATAGCCCATGACCCGCCTCGTCCTGCACCTTCGCCAGGAGAATCGCCTTTCGCTTTAAAGAAGGGGCGCGGGTGATCCAGTTTCCTTCCGGAAGCATCCCTACTATCTCGCTATGGGCATGCTGACTGATCTGCCTGACCAGCGTCTTGCGGTAGGCCTCAGGCATCCAATCGCGGGGTTCGATCTTCACTTCCCCATCGATCGTTTCCTGGAATATCTTCTCCAATTCCTGTACTGACATAGGCGGGCATTGAATGGCAAAATTAATACAACTAACGGGTGTAAGCAGGCTTTTGTTTTTGCCGGAAATGTCCGATTTTGAGGGATACTGATAAGAACGTCATATTACTGTCAAACAAAAAAATGCCGAATTCTAAGAGTTTTTCTAATTTCGTCCGGACGGATGTGACTAATTAAGCTTACCAGAAAATCTTCGATTGCCTGCGAACGATTCTCATATAACAGTTCAGCTAAGGGAACTGCAAACAAAGATTGCGGATGATGACGAGGGCGCGTTTACACAGCTCTACCTTCATTTTGCAAAGAAACTGATGCAGTTTGCCATTTCACTGGTTCGGGTTAAAGAAATAGCCGAAGAACTGGTGGAAGACGTATTCGTCAGGCTCTGGGCCAACCGCAAAGACATTGCCCATATCGAGAATCTCACGGTCTACCTCTATGTTGCCGTAAAGAATAAGTCCCTCAATGCACTTTCCCAGAAGGCCAGCGAACTGATAGCGGCGCCTTTCGATTTCCTGGATACGGCCATCGATGAGTTTGCCACCGACCCTTACGACCTGATGATCACAGCCGAAATGATGGGCAAAATGAAGCAGGCGATCGAGACCCTTCCCCCACGTTGTAAGATGATCTTCAAGCTAATACGCGAAGATGGCCTGCGGTATAAGGAGGTGGCGGAAATCCTCAATATATCCGTTAATACCATCGATGTCCAGATGGCTATTGCGGTGAAAAAGATCTGTACAGCCCTTCATATTCAGAAATCTGGCAGGAGCCTGCCCGTTCTTACGCCTTCCCCGGCGGCAAAGATTTCCAAAAAGAATTAACAAACTCTTAGTAGAAGAATGCATTTTGACTGTCCTTTTATGACAACGACTGCTGCTGCATGCAATTTCCCGAAAGAATATGGCATCTTATCGCCAGGGTACTTAATAATGAGGGTTCTCCCGCTGAAAGGGACGAGCTTACTCAGGTATTGGGCCGGGATGAACCTCTTCAACAGCAATACGAACTCCTCAGCCGGATCTGGAAAGAAAGGGACCATAGCGTCGCCGATGAGGAATACGCCAGCAATATCATCGCTAAGATAATCGACCGGGCCTCCATGGAGACCGAGGAGATCCAGCGTCACGCCTCCCGCCTTCGCCGTCGTCGCAGGGTCTATATGTTCGCTTCCGTGCTTGTCCTTATAATGAGCGGCGGATGGTATTATTCACACAGTAATAAAATTGCAGTCAATACAAGCGTTAAGCCCGAGGCATTGATCGTTAAGAAGGGCAGCCGCTCGCGCTCCCTTTTGCCCGATGGAACCACCGTTTGGCTGAATGCCGGCTCGCGCCTGACATACGAGAATGATTTTACAGGCGCCACAAGAGAAGTAAGATTGGAAGGCGAGGCCTTCTTCGATGTTGTGAAGAATCCTTCACGCCCATTCATCGTTCATACCAGCACCATCGACATAAAAGTACTCGGCACAGCATTTAATGTGAAGTCATACCCGGAAGACAAGACGGTAGAGACTACATTATACCGCGGGCTGGTACAGGTATTTCGCCAGGACGACCCGGGCCGTACGGCTATCCGTCTTTTACCGAACCAGAAATTGGTTCTCCCGAAGCAAGCAGCAAAACCAGCAAATGAAGTGTCTGAAACTAAAGCTCCCATAGTAAGGGAGCTACCGGCACGTTACACCATTAGCCCAATAGATAGTACGAAGCAAGAAAGCGAAAGATTTGAAACAGCCTGGCTTTATAGTCGCCTCGAATTCCGCGGAGATAGTTTTGAAGAGTTGGCGGCCAAACTTGAGAGATGGTATAACGTAACCATTCTTTTCACGGATGAAAAGGTAAAAGAGTTAAACTTCAATGGATCCTTCGAAAATGAAACGATCGAGCAGGCGTTGACAGCGCTTCGTGAAGCATTGCCGTTCAATTTTAAAATTAATGATCATGAAATATCAATTGGTTCATCAAGATGACCTTTTGCATTCCTCCATTTTATGGAGGGGTGGCGGATAAAAAAAACGGAGAATGTTGACGCATTCCCCGTTGGACTAAGGCTAACTCGACATACAACCTCTCACAGTTGGATTGTTTAACCCTAATATGCTAAAAATATGAAATGTTTTCCAACGGTTTTGAGAAAACCGTTTCAACCAAAAGTGCTGCTCGTTATGAAATTGACCACCTTATTGATCCTTTTTTTCACCATGAATGTATCTGCCAATGGTTTCGGCCAGGACAAGATCAGTCTCCGGATGAAAAAAACGGAATTGGGAGGGGTGTTACGTTCAATCGAGAAGCAAAGCAATTATCGCTTTCTCTACAACAATAACCTGGAGGACATCCGCGAGAAAGTATCCATCAATGTAAAGGAAGCTGCGATCAGTGATGTATTGAGCCTCTTGCTTGACAAGACCAGGTTGCTCTACCAGGTAATGGAGAACAACCTGATCATCATCAAGGAAGATCCTACTGCTCCCATCCGTGTTCCGGATGTGGTGATCCGCGGTAAAGTAACCGGCGAAGGCGGTGCTGCGCTCTCCGGCGTTTCAGTTCAGGTGAAGGGTTCAACGAATGGTACCACTACTAATGTAGACGGTACTTTCTCTATTACTGCTCCCGATGCCAACGTTACACTCGTTTTTTCTTCCGTTGGGTATGATAATAAAGAACTTGCCCTCGGTGGAAAGACCGATGTCACTATCGCGCTCACAACATCTACAAAGACCATAGATGAGGTAGTGGTGATCGGTTATGGTACTGCCAACAGAAGAGACCTTACCGGTTCTATCGCAAAGATCTCGGGTAAGGATGTGGCAGATAAGCCGAATAGTAACCCTCTTGCTTCATTGCAGGGTAAGGTTGCTGGTCTTTCCGTTGTGAACTCAGGTACTCCGGGCCAGGCTCCTGATATCAGGATCCGCGGTACTGTTAGTATCGGACAGGTGCACCCCTTATATGTAGTAGATGGTATCTTCAATGATAACATCGATTACATCAATCCCAATGATATCGAATCAATCGAAGTGTTGAAGGATCCTTCCTCACTTGCGATCTTCGGTGTTAAAGGTGCTACAGGCGTTATCGCTATCACAACGAAGAAGGCAAAAGTTGGACAGGTGAACATCAACTTCAATACGAGCTATGGCACGAAGAAACTGGTCGATAAGATCAAGCTCGTCGATGCCGATGGCTTCAAGACATTGTTTGCAGAAGAAAGAGCCAATGACGGTAATCTCGATCCGTTCGACTATACTGGGTTAACAGCTAATACTGACTGGATCGATGCGGTTACACGCACCGGCAAATTCAATAACAATAACCTGAGCATTTCAGGCAGCACCGACAAAAACCGGTTCAATCTCGGATTGGGTTACTTGTCTGATGAGGGAATTATCCTTCACGAGCGGTTGCAGAAAATGCTTCTTTCTTTTGGAGATGAATTCAAAGTCAGCAAGGGGATCAAGGTCGGTTTGAATTTCAATTCATCCCGCCAACAGAATCCTTATGATGCAACGCATACACTCGATGACGCCCGTAAGGTCATTCCACAGATATCGGCGGGTACAAAAAGCCTGTTCACAAGGAATCCGTATGGTACCGATAGCATGTTTCAGGACGTTTATTCCGGACTTGATGTTGGTCTGCAGTCATCCGGTGTGGTTAATCCATTACTTTTTGTACAAAATGAGTATAACAAACGGATAAGCATTGAATATAGAAATGTGGGAAGCGCTTATGTGGATATCAGTTTCCTGAAGTACTTTAACTTCCGCTCCACATTTTACGCAGATATCAGTAATGTCAACTCGCGGACTTATACTCCCCGATACAATGCATACAACCCCAAAAATGACACGGCTTATCTTTACAGCCAGATCACCAAGGTTGGCGAAAGCGATCAGACTTACCGGAAGTTCCAGCAGGATCACGTCTTAACTTTTAAGAAGAACTTCGGTGATCACAACCTGACAGTTACAACCGGCTTCACCACTTATTATTTCGGTAATTTTAATCGTAATGGTAATGTAAGCCAGAATACAACTACGGGACAGCCCATACCTAACAATAAGAGATTCTGGTATATGTCGAATGGATTCGAGGATCCTTCAACAACTTCCAGCACTTCCGATCAGAGTGAATACTCAACCGTGTCGTATCTTGCGCGGGCCCTCTATAATTATAAGAACAAATACTTCCTGAATGGGTCATTCCGTAATGATGCATCTTCCCGTATCCCGGAAAAGAACCGGAATCAACAGTTCTGGGCCGTCGGTGCCGCATGGGATCTGACGAAGGAAGAATTCATGCAGGGGCAGCACATTTTTGATTTCTTGAAATTGAAAGGATCGATAGGCGTTCTCGGAAATCAAACGGCTTCAAGGCTTGATGGATCTCCTTTGAACTATCCCTTCTATCCTAATCTTACCTCGGGTTCAAATGCAGTCTTTGGTACAAATGTATATTCTGCTGCCACCGAGGATTACATTGCTAACCCAGATCTTAAATGGGAAACAGTTTCCGCCAAGGAAATCGGCTTTGAGCTGAACGCCTTCCAAAATCGCCTGCATTTCGAAGCTAACTATTTCAACAAAACGACGAAGGACTTGATGACTTACGTTGATCGCGCATCATTGGGTCTGAAGAATGAGCTCGTAAATGGAGGAAGTCTGAAAAACTGGGGCGAGGAATTCACTGCGAGCTGGAATCAAAATATCTCGAGTGATCTTTCCATTAATATCGGAGGCAATATCACATTCCTGAAAAATAAGGTTCTTAGCCTTGCAGCGGATATTCCCACAGGCATCCTGTCCAGAGCGTTCCAGAATAATGGTTCTGCCGAGAGCCGCACACAACCAGGTCATCCTATCGGTTCATTCTATGGCTATGTAGTTGAAGGCATCTACCAGTCTTATGCAGACATCCTTGCTTCTCCTGTTGCATCGGGCGTGGGTGCTTATCGTCCAGGTGACTTCAAATTCAAGGATATCAATGGTCCTGATGGAAAGGGCCCTGATGGAAAGATCACTCCTGATGACAGGACTTTCATCGGAAACCCTACTCCTAAATTCATGTATGGTGGTTCGATCGGTGTGAACTATAAAGGCTTCAGCCTCGGTGTTGACATCGTAGGTGTATATGGCAACCAGATCTTCCGCACATGGGGTTCCCTGGAATCGCCTTTCCAACGTGTAAACTATCCGGCTGAGAAACTGAACAGGTGGCATGGACCAGGCACATCGAACTGGACGCCGATCCTGAGTCAGGGAGACCGTTTCAACTATAATGGATCTACTTATAATATCGAGGATGGTAGTTTCGTGAGATTGAGAAATATCCAGTTGGGATATAATTTCAACCGCAACCTGATCAACCGCCTGCACATTAAGGACCTGCGTTTGTTTGCAAACGTTCAGAACCTTAAGACCTGGAAGAATAACGAAGGTTACACTGCAGAATATGGTGGAGATGCAACGGCCTTTGGTTATGACAACGCGGGTGGAGCGATTCCTGTAGTAAGTACTATCGGCTTGAATATTACGTTTTAATTTTAAAAATTTATCGGCATGAAAAAATACAAAAGTTTGTTATGGGGTCTGATGTTGGCGATCCCGACAATTGTTTCAATCACTGGTTGTAAAAAATTCCTTGACAGGAAGCCGTTGCAATCCACTTTGGATGATCTTAACCAGGGCGCATTAGAAGGCCAGGTGTTAGGCATGTACACAATTCTTCGTACATACGCAGGGTTTTCCACCCTACCGTGGCTGGATTTTCATAGTATCCGTGATGATGATGCGCAAAAGGGCAGTGATGCAAGTGACGGTAAGGAAGTAAATGCAGAATTTGAGACCTTTCTGTATTCGAAGGATGACTGGGCTCCAAATACATATTGGAATGACAGGTATGCCATGATCAATGCCGCCAACAGTGCGCTGCATTTAGCGGATTCGCTCCAGGTATCGGATGCTGCGTCCCTTCGCAATATCGGAGAAGCCTGCTTCTTCCGTGCTTATTCCTATTTTGATCTGGTCAAAACATACGGAGACGTTCCGCTTTTTAATTATAAGATAGTTAACCCAACCGATGGGATCAGACCCAAATCACCTGCTTCGGTCCTCTACGCTTTCATCGATTCAAACCTGCAGGTGGCAGCAGCGCGATTGCCCCTGACCGCTGAAGATTATGGACCGGGATATACCGGCAGATTGACAAGAGGAGCAGCAAACGCACTTTGGGCACAAACCTATCTCTTCCGGCAGAATTGGGCCAGGGTCGTTAGCCTTTGCAATGAGATCAAAACCTCAAATGTATATTCTCTATCAGGTAAATTTCCGGATATCTGGAAAGATACAAAGGATGGAGTAGGTAAGAATGGACCGGAATCCATATTTGAGATGCAGGCCAATGTGGGACAAAATGGTCAAAGTAATGGCAAAGTAAACAATGGCGTTGACTGGGGTACCTGCCAGAACGTTCGTCAGAACGGCGCGACCAACGACTGGAACCTCGGTTGGGGATGGAATACACCTACCGATAATCTCGAGGCTGCCTGGGACAACACGGATCCCCGCAAACGTCAAACCATCCTTTATTCCGGACAGTATGATGGCGGCGATGCACAAGGTGGCTACGGCGCCACTCTTCCTATCTACACTAATCCTGATGGAACAGGCGGACTTGCCCAGAAATTCTGGAACAAGAAAGTCTACTCCGATCCTGCGATGCGTATTTACACTGGCTTCAATAAGGCCAACGGCGCCGCACCATGGATCAATCACCGTATCATCCGCTATGCAGAAGTTCTGTTGATGCTCGCAGAAGCCTCAAATGAATTGAACGACGGACCTACTGCTGAAGCAAACCTGGAATTGATCCGTGACCGTGCGAGTGGAAAACTCGGGCCAGCGCGCACCGTTGTTCCTAAGATCGCTTTTGCAAATCAGGCGCAGATGCGTACGGCTATCAAGAATGAGAGAAGATGGGAGTTTGCAATGGAAGGCCTTCGCTTCTATGATCTCGTTCGTTGGGGAGATGCAACATCTGTATTGGGTGGACTGGGCTATACCAACCGGTGCCGGTTCTATCCTATACCGCAAAAGGCAATCGACCTGTCGGGTGGAGTGCTGAAGCAAAATCCTGAATGGTAAATAATAGGGTGGATTGCTCCGCAAAGGGCAATCCACCTTTATAAAAACATAGTATATATAGTTTAATTAAAAATTTTCACCATGAATATCAAACGCACAATCGCAAAAAACGCCCTGTTGGGTTTAGCTATAGCACTGGCTGCTAGCTGCAACAAGACGGACAAGCCACCTCTGGGTGATTTCCCACAGGATGCCAACCCCCCCGGTGGCCCGCTGAAATTCTATGCCGCTTATGATGGTGGCGATGTAGACAGCATCCGCGCCAATTTCGGAACGGATAACAAGATCACTTATGTGGACGGTATAAGCGGCAAGGCCATGTCTGGAGATGCCGGCAGCTATGTCGTATATGGCTCCGCCAACGATTTTAAATTGCAGAAGAGCTTTACCGTGGCTTTCTGGATGAAGAAAAATGGCCCTAATGCTGCAGGTAAAGGAACCTCCTTCGCTTTCGGTCTATCTACCAACACGGATATCTGGACTCGCCAGGATATGTTCCTCGAGTTTGAAGATGCAGGTAACCCAAGCACAGCCGATTCGGCCGCTGCCAAGTTCTACGTGAACGACCAGTGGTTCGAATTCGTCAATAACACAAACGACAAACTCTACAAGAGATTGCCAAAAGTATTGAACGGCCAATGGCACCACCTGGCGTTTACATTTGACCAGACCAGCGCCACGCTCACAACTTACATTGACGGTGCGGCCTATACTAACTTGCCTGCCAATTTCGGCAAGTTTACCAACAACAGCGGAAAGGTTAACCTTACCAATGCGGCTGGTATCGTAGTAGGCGGACCCGGGCATTTTGCCGTGGGTAAGACTCCGGACGACTGGATGGGTAATTTCGGCGGAGCCATTGACCAGTTCAGGTTATATGGTGTAGCACTGACAGCTGCTGAAGTAAACGAACTGTTCGTCAATAAGAAATAACTATTTAAGTGGTTTGATAAAAAAAGATTGTTCATCCACTTGAACAATCTTTTTTTATTCATACCAGCGTATCCGAACTGTGATAAGCCTGATCACTAAGGGATAATTTATTAACAAACCGGTTGTCATAGCCTTTAGGATTTATCGGTTAGCTTTGAGAGGCAGGCGGGCCTAAGCACCTGGTAATTTCATGAGAGCCATAGCAACATACCGGCGTTCGATCCTTACTATCACCTGTATAATCTTATGCGTGGCTGTATTCACGAAATGTATAAATAACAGTGGCAGCAAGCCCGATAAAAAAAGCGAGGAGCCTAAGCCCCGGACCGGGAGCAATTATGTAGGCTCGGCCAACTGCGCAGGTTGTCACAAGGATATTTACGCCAGTCATCTGGCTACCGCACATCATCTCACTTCTCAGCCTGCAGAGGAGAAGCTTATTAAAGGGAGTTTCGTGCCGGGAAAAAATGTCTTCGCCTATAGTGAATTCGTTGCCGTAGCCATGGAGAAAAGAGATAGCGGCTTTTTCCAGGCTGAATATGTCAATGGCGAACGGAAGAAATCGCGGCGTTTCGATATTGTAGTGGGTTCCGGCACAAAGGGGCAGACCTATCTATCCTGGGTCGGCAGCAAACTCGTTCAACTGCCCATTACCTATTTTACAGCAGCACATCAATGGTCAAACAGCCCCGGGTATCCGGACCGCGCGGTCTTCAACCGCCCCATCACATCGCGTTGCCTTGAATGCCACAGCACCTATTTCCAGAAGACCTCGGATGAGAAGACGGAACCAGAAGATTTTAGCCGTAGCGGGATCATCTACGGAGTGGATTGTGAAAAATGCCATGGACCCGCTTCACAGCATGTCGAGTTCGAGCAACAACATCCAGAAGACACGACAGGCCGTTATATCATCAATCCAAGAACACTATCGCGCCAGCAAAACCTCGATCTCTGTGCTGTCTGCCATGGAGGCAGGTTGTCCAAGACGCAGCCTTCATTTTCCTTCAGCCCGGGCGATAAACTCTCTGATTTTTTTTCTTTCGATACTGTGGGAAGGAATGCAGCCGACATCGATGTGCATGGCAATCAGTATGGGCTGCTGGCCGCGAGCAAATGTTTTGTGAGCAGCCAGATGGACTGTTCGTCCTGCCACAACACGCATAAGAATGAAAGAGATAACCTGGCCATCTTCTCCCAGCGTTGCATGAACTGCCATAGCGAGGGACATTCGCCAGAATGTAAGTTAACCAGCCAGGTAGGCCCAATGATAAAACAGAACTGCATCGACTGTCACATGCCGCGTCAGCCTTCACGGGCGATCGCCGTCATGCTGCAGGGCGAGGAAACGCCGACATCCGCCCTGATGCGAACACATCTCATAAAACCCTACCCGGAAGAAACCAAAAAAGTAATAGAGCTGATACATAAGGAAAGCGGAACATCCACCTCTGCCAGGAAGAAATTTTTATGATTCGGCCGGCATGAATAAAAATGTCATCAATGCAACCAAAGAACCATTTCGTTGTCTTCACCTTAAGCTTCTGTTTGTTGCTGGCTTCCTGCCATCAGCAGCCCTCCGATACGATGTTTACAAGTCTGTCACCGTCCCAAACCAATGTCGACTTTACCAATAAACTCGAGAAGAGGGAATTATTCAACATTCTTTATTACCTCTATTACTATAACGGTGGCGGCGTTTCAGTCGGTGACATCAACAATGACGGCCTGCCGGATATCTACTTTACGGCAAACAGTAAAGGACATAATAAACTATACCTGAACAAGGGCGATTTCAAATTCGAAGATATTACAGTAAAGGCCGGCGTGGCGGGTACATCCGACTGGTGTACGGGCTCTACCATGGCGGATGTGAATGGGGATGGATTGCTCGATATCTATGTCTGCGCTGTGAGTAAGACACATGGCCTCACGGGTCACAATGAATTGTTCATCAATAATGGCAACGGAAGTTTCACGGAAAGCGGCGCCAAATACGGGCTGGATTTTTCCGGCTTCTCTACGCAGGCTGCCTTCTTCGACTATGATCATGATGGCGACCTGGACGCATATATCCTCAATCAATCGCATCGCCCGAACAATAATATCGTGGATACGAGTAACAGGAGAAAGTATGATCCCAATACCGGCGACCGCCTTTACCGCAACGACGGGAATAAGGACGGCCATTGGTTTACCGACGTGTCTGCCACGGCGGGCATCTATCAAAGCAGCCTGGGGTATGGACTCGGCATTGCGGTAGCGGATATGAATAATGATGGGTGGGACGATATATACATCGGGAATGACTTTCACGAAAACGACTATTACTATATCAATAATGGCAATGGCACCTTCACGGAAAGCGGTGCTAAACATTTTCAACACTATAGCCGCTTTAGCATGGGAAATGATATAGCGGACTATAACAATGACGGGCAGCCGGATGTTGTAACGGTCGACATGCTGCCGCCTGATGAGCGAACGCTCAAGACCTATGGCAGCGATGAACATTTCGATACATACCAGCAGAAGATATTGGGAAACGGTTTCCAGAACCAGACCTCCCGCAATTGCCTGCAGGAAAACAATGGCAATGGTGAGAGCTTTAGCGATGCGGGTCTTTTAGCGGGCGTCTCGGCAACGGATTGGAGCTGGTGTCCACTCTTCGCCGATTTCGACAACGATGGTAACAAGGATCTTTTTATCTCGAGCGGAATAGTCAAGCGCCCCGTGGATCTCGATTATGTACGCTACATTTCCGATCTGCATATGAAGAAGGGCATTGACCGGAATAAAACAGATAAATACGATGATGAGGCATTGGATAATATGCCCGATGGTGCTTCGCATCCATTTCTTTACAAAGGAGATGGTAAATTCAACTTCAGCGATGTGAGTGATCATTGGGGAACCGGCAAAATGAAGGGGTATTTCAATGGCGCGGCCTATGCCGACCTCGACAACGATGGCAACCTCGATCTCGTTGTCAATTGCCTCAATGCAACATCATTGATCCTGAAGAACAACGCACCGGGGAAGAACTTCCTTTCCATCGAATTCAAGGGTGAGGGAATGAACACAAAGGGCGTTGGCGCAAAGGCATATCTTTTTTCGGATAAAAAAATGCAATATCAGCAGCTGATGTTGACACGAGGATTCGAATCCTCCTCCGATACACGGCTTCATTTTGGGCTCGACAGCGTCTCTTTGGTTGATAGCATCCTCGTAGTCTGGACCGATCAGCGCCACCAGGTGCTGCGAAATGTTCCGGCGGGGAAGAAACTCATCGTCGAGCAGGCGAATGCGACCGCGGGATTCAGCTATGCACAATACTTTCCACGGAAGAAGCCGGCATTTGAGAATATAACGGACCAGGTACAGCTTGGGTGGAAACACCGGGAGAATAGTTTCATCGATTTCAATATTCAATACCTGCTGCCTCACATGGAATCTACAAGAGGCCCGAAGATGGCGGTGGCGGATGTAAATAAGGATGGGCTCGACGACTTCTTCGTATGCGGTGCAAAGGGGCAGGGCGGTGCACTATTCCTGCAAACGGCACAGGGTCATTTTATTTTGGGCGACTCGGCTGTATTCAATAAGAATAACTCGTCCGAAGGGGTAGATGCCATTTTCTTCGATGCAAACAATGATGGTTTCAGCGACCTGTACGTGGTAAGCGGCGGCAATGAATACGAGGATGGCGCTCCCGGCCTCGCGGATCATTTATACATCAACGATGGCAAGGGTCATTTTACGGAGGCGACCAGCGGCTTGCCAGTTATATTGAAGAATAAATCCTGTGTTGCGGCGGCGGATGTGAATAAGGATGGCTTCACCGATCTCTTTGTTGGTGGCCTTGCGGATGCAAGGAAATTCGGGTATGCGCAGCCTTCATATTTACTGTTGAACGATGGCAAGGGGAACTTCAGGGTAGCGGGGCAGGATATCATCGGGTTGAAGGAAACCGGCATTGTAACGACCGCCTCATTTCTCGATATCAACAAGGATGGCTGGCCCGATCTTGCCGTAACGGGTGAATGGATGCCGCTGAAGATCTTCCTCAATAACAAAGGTGTTTTCAAAGAATCGGCTATAGCCGTCTCTACAGGGTTATGGCAATCGATCCACGCCGCCGATGTGAATGGAGACGGGAATATGGACATCCTCGCGGGCAATTGGGGCCATAATTGCAAATTGTACAGCGGCAAGAACGGCCCACTCAAGCTTTACGTGAAGGACTTCGACAAGAATGGATCTACTGAGCAGGTCATGGCCTACACCATAGATGGAAAGGAGTACCCATTCCTTGCGAAGGACGAACTGGAGGCAGCGATCCCTGTATTGAAGAAGGCCTACCTTAGATATAGCGATGTGGCGGGAAAAACGGTGCAGTACATGTTCTACGATCTGTTCAAGGACAGTAAGGAGCTCATGGCGGAGACGCTGACCTCGTCCTGTTTTATCAATGATGGGAAGGGCAATTTCTCCCGGAAGGATCTGCCCGAAGAGCTGCAGTTGGCGCCCATCTTCAGCTTCGCGACGCTGCCTTCGGGAAGTTTCATGGCGGCGGGCAATTTTTTCGGAGCGCCGCCGTATGAGGGAAGATACGATGCATTACTCCCGACCCTTTTTTCATATGATAAGGGAGGGTCCCGTTTTTCATTCGACGCAACGCTGCCGGCCACCGCGGAAGAGATGAGGGATGCGAAATGGCTGAACTATAAGGGCGGCAAAAAAATATTATTATTATCCGGCAATAACGGCAACATCATTTTTCTAGATCCGAACCAGTAAATAAAAAGATTATGCGATTGAATTGCCTTGCCTTATCATTCTTACTGGCTTACCTGGCGTCTTGTGGAAAGAAAGGAGGCGATGATCCCACGCCCCCTCCCGTCATTCCTCCGCCATTGAAAGCGCTGATGGTGAGTTCCGTTTCACTCAACGAATCGCCTTTCGACAATACGCCATATAATATCACGGTCTCTCCCATAGTGAAGATCAAATTTTCAATGCCTGTGTCCTCTGCAACCGTTTCATCGTCGGTCGCGCTATCGAACAACAATGGCGGAACCACGGTGCCGGTTACAACCATGCTTCAGCAGGGAGACTCGCTCCTGGTGATACAGCCCTCTTCGCCATTGACCTATCTATCGGGTTTTACACTGCAGGTGGGCACCACGTTGAAATCAGCGGAAGGAGGAGCACTCTCTGCCGCTGTCAGTAAGAGCTTCTTCACGCGGATCGACTCGACGAGGAAATTCCCGGCGCTTAGCGACGATGATTTATTGACCCTGGTACAGCAGCAGACATTTAAATATTTCTGGGACTTTGCTCATCCTGTAAGTAATCTCGCGCGGGAAAGAAGTAATGGCGACAATAATGTCGTTACTACCGGCGGCTCGGGTTTCGGGATCATGGCGATCATTACCGGCGTCGACCGCGGCTTTGTTACCCGCGCACAGGGATTGGCGAAGTTGCAGACCATGGTCGCCTTCCTTAAAAACACGGCGCAGACATTTCATGGTGCATACCCGCATTGGCTCAATGGTGGAACGGGAGTAGTTGTTCCATTTAGCGCGAATGACAATGGGGCAGACCTGGTGGAGACGGCCTATTTGATGCAGGGCCTGCTTTGCGCCCGGCAATATTTCAGTGGCGCCGATGCAGGCGAGATGGGTTTGCGCAGCGATATAAATACGATCTGGAACAAGGTAGAGTGGGACTGGTTCCGGCAGAATAATCAAAACGTACTCTACTGGCACTATAGCCCGGATAAGAATTGGATCATCAATATGCCCATCAAGGGATGGAATGAATGTCTCATTACCTATGTACTCGCGGCATCATCCACAACGCATAGTGTTCCCGCCAGTGTATATTCCACGGGATGGGCGGGGAACGGTTCGAATGGATTCACCAATGGCGGCAACTACCTGGGCTTTTCGCTACCACTCGGTCCCAACCTGGGAGGACCATTATTCTTCGAACACTATTCGTTCCTGGGAATAAACCCCACAGGACTGTCTGATGCCTACGCCAACTATGCTACGCAGACGAAGAATCATACATTGATAAACTATACCTATTGCAAGACGAACCCGAAGGGATATTTCGGTTATAGCGATTCGGTTTGGGGTCTGACGGCAAGCGATATTCAAAATGGATACACCGCGAGCTCGCCAACCAACGATGTGAGCGTCATCGCACCGACAGCGGCTCTTTCTTCATTTCCCTATACACCGAAGGAATCGATGCAGGCGCTGAGATTCTTCTATTATGTATTGGGTGATAAGATCTGGAAGACCTATGGTTTCACCGATGCCTTCTCGTTGAATAATCTCTGGTTCGCGGATTCGTTCCTCGCCATCGATCAGGGACCCATCATCGTGATGATCGAGAATTACCGTACGAAGTTATTATGGGACCTTTTTTCCAGTTGCCCCGAGGTGAAGACCGGCATGCAGAACCTGGGATTCTCGGCTCCTTATTTATAAAATGAAAAATTGAAATAGTATAATGCGCGAATGACCAAAAGAGTAATTCAATATTGTTTTCTTTTATCGATGACGGCGGTTCATTTCAACAATGTTTCTGCACAGGGAGGCGTGGGTGCTCCCATCTACCTGCAGGACTTTGGACCGGGCCACGAGGATCCCGCATTCGTTGGCACAGCATTGCCACCTACGCATTCCGCCTTTACATTCACCAATGATCTCTGTCCCGCTCCCGGCTCTTACACCATTGTCAGGAGAATGAACGTAGCCGGCTGTTACAAGGGAGAGTGGCTCGGTGTGTCCCGTGATCATATCACACCCGGTAAGGACGTTGGGATGTTTATGATGATAAACAATACATCCTCGGCTTCACCCCGGATCGTATATACAGATACTGTTCGTAAGACACTCTGTGGCGGAACATCCTTCGAATTTTCCACCGCCTTGCTTAATATCGACGACAAGGCTAAGAACGTATGTTTTCCGACAGATGATCTTCCCAGATTTGCCCTGACGGTTGAAGATGGTGCAGGGAATGTACTTGGAACCGATACCACCAGTGGCATCTACTATGCCGCCCCGATCGAGCCATATAAATTCGGCGAATATTACACCGACTTCACACTCGCATCCGATGTGTCCATGGTCGTATTGAAGGTGACGCTATTGAAATCCTCGGCATATAACGACTGCGGGGATGATTTCGCGATCGATGATGTCATGCTCACCGCACTCGGAGCAAAGGTCAACGCAAATTTTATCGGCCAGCCAGCCAATTATATTTTTTCCAGTGTATGCTTCCAGGATAATAAGACCATTTCCATGACAGGCGACATGCAGCCATTCTATACCAACCCGCAGATACAATGGCAGCAAAGCACCGATAATGGTGTTACCTGGATCGATATTCCCGGTGCAACCGGCAATTCCTATTCGAGATCTTTCTCGGTTCCCGATACGTTCCTGTTCAGGCTGAGCGGCGCAGGAAGCGCAACCATGGCCAACCCCGATTGCCGCGTTGTCTCGCAGGTATTGACGGTGAATGTTAATGGCCTACCCAAGGATTTCAAAGTAACCAACACTTCTCCCGTCTGCTCAGGCCAAACACTCTTCTTCGAGGCGAATGGAGGAGATATCTATAACTGGTATGGCCCGAATGGATTTTCACAGACCGTCTTTAATCCGAACATCGGCTTCGCATCACTTGCGGACAGCGGCATGCATTATGTCGATATCATAACGCAGGGAGGATGCTATGCTACCGATAGCACCTATGTGAAGGTGATCGGAACCGATGTGCATGCGGGCCCGAATGCTTCCATCTGCAAGGGACAGCAGGTGCAGCTACAGGCAACGATCGGCACGAGCTATTCCTGGGCGCCCGCAGCAGGACTTAATAGTACCAAGACGCCAAATCCTAAGGCCAGGCCCGCTGCAACCACGGTGTATGTGGTGACGGTAACGGATAAGGACGGATGCAGCGATACGGCTCACGTGACGATAAACGTGGTGAATGGTACGGAAGTGAAGGCCGTGATCGATGGCACGGAATATCTTTGCCGCTCCATCGACTCCGCTTCATTCAGAAGTGTAAGCGAAGGCAATATTACGAAATGGGACTGGGACCTCGGCAATGCTCAAACCGATACGACCGCCAAGCCTCCTCCACAATACTATACCATTCCCAGTGCTGCAGTCACCTACATTGTCCGGCTATCAGTGAGCGATAACACGGGCTGCAAGGATACCGCGTATCGCGTGCTGAAGGTGGAAGACAATTGCTATATAGCGGTGCCGTCTGCATTTACGCCAAATGGCGATGGGCTCAATGATTATCTCTACCCCGTGAATGCATTCAAGGCAACGAATCTTTCATTCCGGATCTATAATCGCTGGGGCGATATGATCTGGGAAACGCGCGACTGGACAAGGAAGTGGGATGGTACGGTGAAAGGAGTACCACAGGCAACCGGTGTATTTGTGTGGATGCTGGATTACACAGACGCAGCGAATAAAAGGGTTTCATTAAGAGGCACGACCGTTTTGATCAGGTAATAATCTTAAACCAATAAACAACGATAGAATCAATGATGCGGACATTAACTATTGCCATATTAGCGCTGCTGCAATTCTCATTGGCGGCTCAGAAGACGAAACAGCGACCGGTAGTTACCACGGAGAATACCGTGCCGGCCCGGCCACAACTCTCGGATTCCGCGCTGCTCGATCTTGTACAGCAACAAACATTTCGTTATTTCTGGAACTTCGCGCATCCAATAAGTGCTATGGCACGCGAGCGGAGCAATGCAGCATATGATTATGGTAACGAAGTGGTGACTACCGGCGGCACCGGGTTTGGTGTAATGTCGGTGATCGTTGCAACGCAGCGGAAGTGGATCGAACGCGATACTGCCGCAAGGTTCCTGCTGAAGATGGTGAATTTCCTGCTGAAGGCGAATTCGTACCATGGCGCCTTCCCGCATTGGCTCAATGGGGCCACGGGTAAGACCATTCCCTTTAGTCGTAAGGACGATGGGGCAGATCTTGTGGAGACGTCTTATCTCTTCGAGGGTCTTCTCTGCGCCCGCCAGTATTTCAATGGTGATAACAGGGTAGAACGCGATTTACGTGCGCGCATTGGCTGGATGTGGAGTGATATTGAATGGAACTGGTTCACAAAGGGAGGAGAGGAAGTCCTGTATTGGCACTGGAGTCCGAACAATGGATGGGCGATGAATTTTCCCGTTCGCGGATTCAACGAATGCCTGATCATGTACGTGCTCGCGGCATCGGGAGAGAAGTATGGCGTTAGTCCCGCCGTCTACCACCGTGGCTGGGCAGAAAGCAGTTTCTTTAAGAACGGTAAGGAATTCTATGGAATAAAATTGCCGCTTGGTTTCGACTATGGCGGTCCGTTGTTCTTCTCCCATTATTCATTTCTCGGCCTCGATCCACGCGGGTTGAAGGATCGATACGCGGATTACTGGGAGCAGAACCAGCATCACACACTCATCAATCACGCCTATTGCGTCGACAATCCGAAGGCGTTCAAAGGATATGGAGAGAACTGCTGGGGTCTTACGGCAAGCGATACCTATTATGGCTATGATGCGCATTCACCAACTAATGACAACGGCACTATCACACCGACGGCAGCTTTGAGTGCATTTCCATACACACCGGAATTCTCCATGAAGGCTTTGAAACATTTCTATAATGACCTTGGGGATAAGATCTGGAGTGAATATGGATTCACCGACGCATTCAACGAAACGAAGAACTGGTATGCAAAAAGCCATCTCGCAATCGACCAGGGCCCTATCATCGTGATGATCGAGAACTACCGTAGCGGCCTGCTGTGGAATCTATTTATGAGTTGCCCGGAAATAAAGACCGGCTTAAAAAAACTGGGCTTCACAAGTCCACATATCAATTAATGAAAAAGTTAACCTTACAGGTGATCTTCACCATTGGAACCACGATAGCCTGCATGGCGCAGGAGCCGCTTTATGATCTGTCGATCTTTACGAATAGCCGGATGGAAAAAAATTATTTTCCAAGTATGATAGAGATGACGGGCTCATCCTCCATTACTACCCTCGGAAATAAATTGCCTGTCAGCACCACGGTATACCATACGCCGGGCAATTCATTGCAACTGGAGTACGTGAATGGAAAGGGTGGAAAATGGAAGGCGGGAATAGCAAGAGCAGACTTACGGGGCCAGGACCATTTCAAGCAAACAAAGCTGTTCTCATTTTATATCTATGTTCCTTCCTCCAAAACTGCAGCAGGAGCGTTACCGCTTTTTCAATTCCAGCTTAACAATGATAAGAAATCCAAACCCTATTCATTCAAGGTGGGCTCAACGGGTAAGTGGACCCATGTGATCGTGCCTATTGATCTTGTGAATGACAGCATCGGCAAGATGCAGAATATTGCCGACGTTTATTTCTACCAGGGCGCCGAGGATGGTGGGAAGCATACGATCTACCTCGATGACATCGGGTTCCTGCCGGATGATTATACAAAACCAGCGACGGCTTCACCCGCGATCAGCGAAGCGAAGGGATATGCAATGCATGTCGATATTTCCTGGAAGGCCGTAACGGACAAGGCCGCGCAATATGTGAAAGTGTACCGGTCGGAGAATGGGAAACCATACCGCCCCGTGGGAATACAATCGGTATGGGTGAACAGGTACGCCGATTTTACCGGCGAGACGAATAAAAGTTATTCGTATAAGATATCTCTCGTCAATTATAATGATAAGGAGACGGCATTGTCCGCTCCCAAAGCGGCGCAGACAAGAACGATGACCGACGATGAGTTGATGACGATGGTACAGGAGGCCTGCTTCCGGTACTATTGGGAGGGAGCGGAAGCCTCGAGCGGACTTGCGAGGGAAGACCTGCCGGGACGGCGTAATATGATTGCCATGGGCGCCTCCGGTTTCGGCATCATGGCATTAATAGCAGGTACCGAACGGAAATTCATCACACGGGCGCAATCCGTAGAACGTTTTCTGCAGATAACTTCCTTCCTCGCCCGAACCGAAACATTTCATGGGGCCTTTTCTCATTTTGTGGATGGTCCGAGCGGTAAGGTCGAACCATTCTTCGGTAGACGGGACAATGGCGGCGACCTGGTGGAGACCTCATTCCTGCTACAGGGATTGATTGCCGCAAGGGCTTACTTCAACGGTAGCGATGCAAATGAAAAGCTGATACGCGAGAGGATCACGGCCACCTGGGAACGGGTCGAGTGGGATTGGTATAGGCGTTATCCCGACAGCAAATTTCTCTATTGGCATTGGTCGCCGGATAAGGAATGGATCATCAATCATCGCCTGATCGGGTGGAATGAAACGATGGTGACCTACCTGCTTGCCATTGCATCGCCGACACATGCTGTTCCTGCACAATTATATTATAGCGGCTGGGCCAACCAGGATAGCACCGGTCAAAAGTACCGGAGCAGTTGGGGAGGAACCAAAGATGGATCGATGTACACTAACGGAAAGGAATACTATGGGATAAAACTCGACGTCGGTGTTTCGAATGGCGGCCCTCTTTTCTTCACGCACTATTCCTATCTCGGTTATGATCCGCATGCGCTGACGGATAAATACACGAACTATTTTACCAACAACCAGCATATAGCACAGATCAACCATGCTTACTGTGTCGATAATCCTAATAAATACCTGGGATATGGCGATAGCTGCTGGGGACTGACGGCCAGCGACGGCCCCTTTGATTATTCGGCAGACGAACCGATCCCCGCCCGGGATAAGGGTAAGATCGGACCCACCGGTGCTATCGGTGCATTTCCCTATACACCCGTGGAATCCATGAAGGCACTGAAGAATTATTATTTCAACCAGGGCAAGTTCCTCTGGGGTGAATATGGATTCAGGGATGCATTCAACCTTTCCGAGAATTGGTGCAGTGAGATCTACATGGGTCTCAACCAGGCGCCAATGGTGATAATGATTGAGAATTACCGGTCGGGACTATTATGGAAATTATTCATGAGCGATAAGGATGTACAGGCCGGGCTGAAGAAATTGTCCGCCGTGCAGCCCGAATGAAGTTTTTCGATTCACTATTTAAATCGATTGTTATGTCAACACTCTCAAGACAAGAATTCTTACAGCGCACCGCTATGGCCGGCGCTGCAGTCCTCCTTTCTTCCATAGAAAGTTTCGCGCGCAGTACTCCTGCGGGAAAGATAAAAGTAGCTATTACGGGCTGTGGCTCTGTTTCGGGTCAGTACCTGCCGCATTTATCTAAATCACCATTCGTGGAACTGGTGAGTGTATGTGATATCATACCGGAACGCGCCGAAAAAAGGGCGAAAGAATTCAATGTGCCGAATCATTACCCGCATATCGACAAGTTGCTGGCGGGTCCGTCATTCGACCTGATGCTAACGCTCACCGATATGCAGGAGCATGGACGGTTGAACAGGCAGGCGCTCCTCGCCGGGCGAAATGTTTGGAGCGAGAAGCCACTGGCAAATACATATAAAGAGGGCAAGGCGTTGCTCGATCTCGCGAAGAGCAAGGGCTTACGCATCTGGGGTGCGCCCGCGGTGGTAAATAGCCCGCAATTCGCTTTCATGTCAAAGGCATTGCAGGAAGGAAAGATCGGGACCATCTCCACTGCGCAGGCGCACTATGGTCACCTCGGCCCTACCTGGTCAGCCTTCTTCTATGAGGAAGGCGGTGGAAGTCTTCCCGATCTCGGCGTTTACAACCTTGCCACACTGACCGGCCTGCTTGGCCCAGCTAAGTCGGTGATCGCAATGACGAGTATCGTGACACCGGAAAGAACCGTTGATAACAAGGGAAAGATAAAAGTGGTTGCGGAAGACAATGCGCATGTAGTGATGGATCACGGCAAAGGAATATTATCGCATGTGCAATGCGGCTTCAACTATTTCGATCCCTATGGTCACGAAGGCAAGGGTCAGCAGGGTCATACCATTTCGATCTGGGGTACGAAGGGAAATATGGGTCTCGTGGGCTACGACTGGGCGCCGTTTGGCGTTGACCTGGCCACCTCGTACACGGAGCAGCCGGTCCGTTATGTCGAAGATCCTGGAACATATGTGTGGCAGCAAGGCGCATCGGTGATCGCAGAGTCAATGTCAACAGGAATAGAACCGAGGATCGCAGCCGAGCATGCCCTTCATGTGCTGGAAATAATCGAAGCGGCAAGGACATCTTCGGCAACCGGCAAGAAGATACAACTGGAATCGGTATTTAAATGGCCCATGGTATAATCAACATTTATGAAAAGAATATTTTCCGCATCTCCCCTCTGGCAGGACAATGGCCTCCTCCTCATCCGGATCATCGTAGGCATATTCATGATCTATCATGGATGGGAGGTATTCGATGCTGCCAAGATGAATGACTATGCGACCTGGGATGTATTCAAGGCTTCGCCATCGCCGGCAATCGTGGTCTATGCCGGCAAGACGGCCGAACTGGTAGCAGGGTTCTTTTTCGTTTTCGGATTCCTGACCCGTATTGCCTGTCTTGTCCTGATCTTTACAATGCTGTATATCTCCTTCTTCGTCGGCAAAGGAGAAATATGGTATGGTGATCAGCATCCATTCCTGTTCGTATTACTCGGACTTGTCTTCTTTTTCACCGGTGGTGGAAGGGTTAGTCTCGACTGGATCGTATTTAATAAAAAGAATAAAACTATGTGATCATGGGCGATACACTAAATGTAAATGTCAATAACAAAGGCGTGGATCAGCACACTTACGATGCGATCGTGATCGGGAGTGGCATCAGTGGTGGCTGGGCGGCAAAAGAACTTTGCGAGAAAGGCTTGAAGACATTGGTGCTCGAGAGAGGAAGGAATATAGAGCACATAAAGGATTACCCGACATATGCCTTGCAGCGTTGGGAATTGCCGCATCGCGGGCAGGTCACGAATGCAATGAGAAAAGCGAACCCGCTTATTACGAGAGCAGCGGGATATGGAGAAGACACGGCTCATTTCTTCGTGAAGGACGAGGATCATCCCTATGTACAGGAGAAGCCATTCGATTGGATACGCGGCTACCAGGTAGGTGGTAAATCACTCACGTGGGGACGCAGTTGCCAGCGTTGGAGCGATTGGGATTTCTCCGCACCGGCCCGCTATGGCTATGCCACCGACTGGCCGATCCGTTATAACGATATCGCTCCCTGGTATAGTCATGCCGAGAAGTTTGTAGGCATTTGCGGCACCGCCGAAGGCATCGAGTCTATGCCCGATGGAGAGTTCCTCCCGGCCTATGAGTTCAATGCCGTGGAGCAACACATGCGCGATAGCCTGAAGGAGAATTTCAACCGCCACTATATTGCCGGCAGGTGGGCACAGCTCACCGAGGTGAAGGAGATCCATAAACAACAGGGAAGGGGTCAATGCCTGAACAGGAATCTTTGTATGCGCGGCTGCCCGTTTGGTGGATACTTCAGCTCCGTCACCGGCACGTTGCCATGGGCCGCTAAAACGGGAAATCTTACGCTGCGTCCACACTCGGTAGTGCATTCCATTATCTACGATGAGAAAAAGGAAAGAGCGACGGGCGTACGGATCATTGATGCGAATACCAAGAAGGTGACTGAATTCTTTGCCAGTATTATTTTCGTCAATGCTTCGTCGCTGAACAGCAACCTGGTATTGATGAACTCGACTTCCAACCGTTTCCCCAATGGATTGGGCAATGATAGCGGCGTGCTGGGCAAGTATATCTGTTTCCACAACTACCGCGGCAGCATGGGCGGACGGTTCGATGGGTTCACGGATAAGTATTATAAGGTGTCGAAGCCGGCGGAATGCGTGATCCCTAATTTCCGCAACCTGAAGACGCTTGAAAAGGACTTCATCGGCGGCTATGTCATCTTCTCCGGCGCATCGCGCCAGCGAATGGACTGGACGGTACCTGAAGGCCTGGGCGGCGATTACAAGGATCAGCTTTGTGAGCCTGGACCCTGGACCATCTACATGTACATGCAGGGAGAAACGATGCCGAAGGCGTCCAATCATGTGCGGCTCTCTACGGATCAGAAGGATCAATGGGGCATTCCGCTCCTTGTTACTTCTGTGGGCTACGATGATAACGACGATCGTATGGTAAAGGATTTCCTGACCGAAGGAGTGGCGATGCTGGAGAAGGCCGGCGCCAAGGATATCAATACGTATGATTCCAAACAACCGCCGGGCCTCGATATCCACGAGATGGGTGGTATCCGCATGGGAAAGGATCCGTCTACTTCCATGCTCAATCAATGGAACCAGTTACACGCATGCAAGAATGTGTTCGTGACGGATGGCTCATGCATGGCCAGTACGGGTAACCAAAGTCCATCGATACTTTATATGGCACTTACGGCGAGAGCGGTAGATCATGCCGTGGATGAATTAAAAAAGAGAAATTTATAAATGAAGAAAGAGATTCAACAGATGAGAAACGTTTTATTACTTGCGATTGTAGTCCTTGTCAATTTTGCCGGTCATGCCCAGCAGAAGACCTATTGCAATCCTGTCAATATAGATTACGGCTATACTCCCATTCCGAATTTCACCGAATGGGGCAATCACCGTGCGACTGCCGATCCCGTGATCGTTAATTACAAGGGAGATTATTACCTGTTCAGCACTAATCAATGGGGCTATTGGTATAGTCATGATATGCTCAACTGGACTTTCAATTCAAAGCGTTTCCTGCGTCCATGGAATACGGGGTATGATGAATTGTGTGCACCCGCGGTAGGCATCATCGGCGATACGATGATCGTCTTCGGATCCACCTACGGCAGGACGTTCACTATCTGGATGAGTACGAATCCCAAGGCCAATGACTGGAAGCCGCTGGTAGACTCATTCGATATCGGTGGGTGGGACCCGTCGTTCTTCACCGATGACAACGGCAAACTATATATGTATAATGGCAGCAGTAACAGCTACCCCTTATATGGCATCGAACTCAACCGCTCATCCTTGCAACCACTTGGCACGCGCAAGGAGATGTATAAGCTCGAAGACTGGCGTTATGGATGGCAACGCTTCGGCGAACACATGGATAATACTTTTCTCGACCCCTTCATCGAGGGAGCATGGATGACGAAGCATGGCGGCAAATACTATTTACAATACGGCGCACCGGGTACGGAGTTCAGTGGCTATGCCGATGGGGTGGTGGTGGGAGACGGTCCCCTCGGACCATTTACCCCTCAATCCGATCCACTAAGCTTCAAAGCGGGCGGATTCGCAACGGGTGCAGGACACGGCAGCACCTTCCAGGATAACTGGAAGAACTACTGGCATGTCTCCACCATCTCGATCGGGGTAAAGAATAACTTCGAGCGGCGCAACGGCATCTGGCCCGCAGGCTTCGACAAGGATGGCGTGATGTATTGCAACACAGCCTTCGGCGATTATCCCCAGTTCCTTCCCAATGGAGAGGCGGATCATTCAACGAATAACTTTCCCGGCTGGATGCTCCTTAATTATAAGAAGCCGGTGCAGGTATCGTCGAGCCTCGGAGGCTATTATGCCAACAACGCCGTGGATGAAAGCATCAAGACCTATTGGAGTGCATCGTCTGGCAATAAAGGAGAATGGATACAGAGCGACCTCGGGAATGTATCCACGGTGAATGCCGTACAGGTGAACTATGCCGACCAGGACGTCGACAGCAGCTTCCTTGGAAAGCAAATGGGAACTTTCCATCAATACAAATTATATTACTCGACCGACGGAAAAAAATGGAGTGTGCTCGTGGATAAGAGCACCAACAAGACAGACATACCGCATGAATACGTGGAGCTCGCGAAGCCCGTGCAGGCGAGATTCATCAAACTGGAGAACATTCACATGCCTACCGGTAAGTTTGCAATAAGCGGCTTGCGTGTATTTGGGAATGGGAATGGCGCAAAGCCAGGGGCGGTGAAGCAATTCCTTATCCTGCGGACGGAGAAGGATAAAAGAAGTGCATGGCTCAAATGGAGCCCGACAAAAACAGCGTACGGCTACAACATTTATTATGGTACGGCACCCGACAAGCTCTATACTTCCATCATAGTATATGATGCGAATGAATACTGGCTCAAGACGATGGACAAACAGAAGGAGTATTATTTTTCCATAGAAGCAATAAATGAGAACGGGGTATCTGAAAGAATGCCCGTAACAAAAGTCGATTAACATGAAACAACAATTCAGGATCATTCTTTTCTTAACTCTACTCGTTACAGGGGCATGCGCGCAGGAACAGAAGCCGCCTTTCTGGAACGAGGTACAATCATTCAAGAAGCAGGACTCGCTTTCATTCCCTGCTTCGGGCCAGATACTGCTCATAGGCAGTTCATCGTTCACGATGTGGACGGACGTTCAGACCTATTTCCCGGGCCATCCTATTCTCAACCGCGCCTTCGGCGGTTCGTCTTTGCCGGATGTCATCCGCTATGCAAAGGACATCGTGTTGCCTTATCATCCTAAACAGATCATCGTCTACTGTGGCGAGAACGATCTTGCCGGGGATAGTACGGTGAACGGTGAGAAAGTATATGAGCGGTTCAAGGAACTATTTGAGCTGGTACGCAGCTACTACCCGGGCATCCCGGTGGCATACGTTTCTATGAAGCCAAGCCCTAGTCGCCGCAAGCTTCTTCCAAAAATGGAACAGGGAAACCGGTTGATCAAGCATTTCATGGCCCAACAGGTACAGACATCATACATTGACGTATATAGCAGGATGCTGAATCCTGATCACTCGTTGATAGGAGATATTTACCGGGAGGATAGCCTTCACATGAATAAAAAAGGATACGTCATCTGGCAAAAAATAATTGAACCGTATTTAGTAAAATAAAAAACGATAGGATATGAAATTGTTACAAAGATGGATGATAGTCTCTCTCGTGGTGCTCATGCAACCGGCGATGGCACAGTTGAAGCCTGCGCAGGAAGCTAAAATGAAGGTCTTCGTGGATGCATTGATGAAGAAGATGACGCTGGAGGAGAAGATCGGGCAATTGAACCTGCCCGGCGCCGGAGATATCACTACCGGCCAGGCAAGCAGTTCGGATATTGCCGGAAAAATAAAGGAAGGCAAGGTCGGGGGACTCTTCAATATTAAATCGGTGGAGAAGATCCGCGACGTACAGAAGGTTGCCGTCGAGAACAGCCGACTTAAGATCCCATTGATATTCGGTATGGATGTCATCCATGGTTACCAGACTGTTTTTCCCATCCCGCTTGGTCTCTCCTGTACCTGGGATATGCAGGCAGTGGAGAAAAGTGCGCGTATTGCAGCTACGGAGGCAAGTGCCGATGGCATCTGCTGGACCTTTAGCCCAATGGTGGATATTGCGCGCGATCCCCGTTGGGGCAGGATCGCCGAAGGCAGCGGTGAGGATGCATACCTCGGCTCGCAGATCGCAAGGGCTATGGTGAAAGGATACCAGGGCGATGATCTTTCGAAGAACAACACCATCATGGCCTGCGTTAAGCACTTCGCCTTGTATGGCGCAGCGGAGGCCGGCCGTGATTACAATACGACCGATATGAGCCATGTGAGAATGTACAATGAATACCTACCTCCCTATAAAGCCGCAGTGGATGCCGGCGCAGGAAGCGTGATGGCCTCCTTTAACGAGATCGATGGCATTCCCGCTACAGCAAACAAATGGCTGTTGACGGATGTGCTCAGGAAGCAATGGGGCTTCAAGGGATTGGTGGTCACCGACTATACCGGTATCAATGAAATGATAGACCATGGCATGGGAAATCTTCAAACCGTGTCGGGGCTTGCGCTGAAGGCCGGTGTGGACATGGACATGGTAGGCGAGGGATTTCTTACCACCATAACCAAATCATTGAAGGAAGGAAAGGTTACCCAACAGGATATCGACCGGGCCTGCAGGCTGGTCCTTGAGGCGAAATATAAACTCGGCCTCTTCGATGATCCATACCGCTATTGCGACGTGAAGAGGGCGCAGACGGAGATCTACACCGATAGCAACCGCCAATCGGCGCGCGAGATCGCCGCCTCGAGTTTTGTATTGTTGAAGAATGAAAAGAACATACTTCCGTTGAAGAAGAGCGGAACGATCGCATTGATAGGGCCATTGGCCGATAACCGCGAGAATATGCCGGGTACCTGGAGTGTCGCGGCCGACTTTGCAAAGGCGGTCTCCTTGCTGGATGGGATCAAACAGGTGGCGGGAGACAAGGTGAAGATATTACAGGCGCGCGGCTCCAACCTCGATGCGGATAGCATATTCGAAGAGAATGCAGGCATGTTTGGAAAATCATTGCATAGGGATAGCCGTCCCGCGAGCGAGATATTGCAGGAAGCATTGAATATCGCCAATCAGTCCGACGTGATCGTTGCGGCATTGGGCGAGTCGGCGGAAATGACAGGCGAAAGCAGCAGCCGCTCCAATATAGAGATACCGGAGATCCAGAAGGAACTCCTGAGGGCATTGGTGAAAACGGGCAAACCCCTGGTGCTTGTATTATTTACGGGTCGTCCGCTGGCGTTGAAATGGGAGAATGAAAATGTTCCTTCCATTCTCAATGTTTGGTTCGGCGGCTCCGAAGCCGGTAGCGCCATCGCCGATGTACTGTTTGGTGATGTGAACCCATCCGGAAAATTATCGACCACCTTCCCGCAGAACGTTGGGCAGGTGCCTATCTTCTATAATCATAAGAATACCGGGCGGCCATTGAAGGAAGGAAAATGGTTCTCGAAATTCCGTTCCAATTATCTCGATGTGAGCAATGATCCCGTTTATCCGTTCGGATATGGATTGAGCTATACAAAGTTTACCTACGGTGAAATGAAATTAAGCAGCACATCGCTGAAGGGTAACCAGGCCCTGACCGCAAGCGTGACCCTGACGAATTCAGGGAGTGTGGCGGGAAAGGAAGTGGTGCAGCTTTATATCAGGGACCTGGTTGGCAGCAGCACCCGACCGGTAAAGGAATTGAAGGGCTTCCAGAAAATAGAGCTAAAGGCCGGGGAAACGAAGACCGTTACCTTTAACATCACGCCGGCGGATCTGAAATTCTATAATTACGACCTGAAGTATGATTGGGAACCCGGCGAATTCGTTATCATGATCGGCGGTAACTCGCGCGACGTGTCGTCGAAGACGATAAATTGGCTAAAGTAATTTTTCATCCGGTTAGTACAATGTCCGCGATAATCTGTCCTGTGTAAGAACATAACCCGACTTTTAAACCCTGCCGCAATGAATGTGTTGCGGAAATATTGCTTCAGTATGATAAAGAAAATTCTAAGCATTGCGCTCGTATGCCTCGTTGTGGTGATCGCCTGTTCAAAGAAAAGTAGTGGAGGAGGTGGAGGCACACCTCCGCCGCCGCCGCCACCCGATCCGCCGCCAGTGACCGGACCCAACGAAGTAGACTTCTGGATGACGAAAGGAGATCAGTCGGTATTGCTGGCGAAACAATCGGTCGTGCTTTCGTTCGGCACCATTGCAAATGCCAATCCAACGATCACCGTAGACACCACGCATCGTTACCAGGATGTGGATGGCTTCGGCTATACACTTACGAGCGGAAGCGCAACGCTCATCAACGGACTCAGCGCGGGCATCAAGTCGAGCCTGCTGCAGGATCTCTTCGGCAATGGCGATGGATCCATTGGCGTGAGCTATCTCCGCGTCAGCATCGGTGCGTCTGATCTTAGCGCCAATGTTTATAGTTATGATGATGTGACGGCCGGCCAGACAGACCTGACCCTGGCGAATTTTTCATTGGAACAGGATAAATCGGGCACGGGACTCATTCCCCTCCTGAAGGAAATATTGGCGATCAACCCGAATATTAAAATATTGGGTTGCCCCTGGAGTCCGCCTGTATGGATGAAGGATAATGGAAATTCCGTGGGCGGGAGCCTGAAGCCGGAATACTATGATGTGTATGCGAAATACTTTGTGAAGTACATTCAGGCGATGAAGGCAGAGGGGATCACGATCGATGCGATCACGCCGCAGAACGAACCATTGAACCCGGGCAATAACCCGAGCCTGCAGATGACGGCGGACCAGCAGAAGGAGTTCGTGAAGACGAACCTCGGACCGGCTTTCCAGGCAGCAGCACTAACGACGAAAATCATTCTCTGGGATCATAACTGTGATAACCCCAACTATCCTATCTCGATCATGAATGATGCCGCGGCCAAGGCATTCGTGAATGGCTCGGCGTTCCATTTGTATGGCGGCGATATAAGCGCACTATCGACGGTACACTTTGCACATCCCGATAAGAGCGTGTACTTCACGGAACAATACACCCCGTCGAATGGCGCGTTCGATGGCGATTTGAAATGGCATTTGAAGAACGTGGTCATTGGATCGATGCGCAACTGGAGCCGCAATACACTGGAGTGGAACCTGGCGAATGATCCATCCTATGGGCCGCACACGCCCGGAGGATGCACTACCTGCAAGGGCGCACTGACGATCTCGGGAACGTCGACATACACCAAGAATGTAGCGTACTATATCATAGCTCATGCATCGAAATTTGTACCACCCGGTTCGGTGCGGGTAGATAGCGATGTATTGGGAAACCTGAACAGCGTAGCCTTCGAGACACCGGCGAAGAAGAAGGTGCTGATAGTGGAGAATGACGGAACAGCTGCGCAGGCATTCAATATCAAGTTCAAGGAGAAATGGGTAACGACGACGTTGAGTGGGGGAGCAGTCGGTACCTATGTTTGGTAAGAATCTTCAGCGTGAATCGTGAGTCGTCAATCGTGAATACACTCCGCCATAAGAATATTCGAATCGACCAGGAAACGGCTCTACTCGATTCGAATATTCTCATTGCAGTGTGTTGTATTCACGATTGACGTTTCACGATTGACGTTTCACGTCATTGTCAGGGCTGCGGCCCCGAGGATCCCTCCGTTTTCCAATTCCGAAATCTCGATCCGTAGATTAGCTGCCGCCTTCTGAAAGGCACAGGATCTTATTTTCTCCCACATCGTCTTCTCGAAAAACCTGTAACCCTTCCGCACCGATCCTCCCAACACGATCAAATCAACATCCACCGCATACAACATCGTCTTGATAGCATTTCCCAAATGCATGCCCAGCTCTTCATACATCGCTAACGCCATCGATTCACCGGCAGATGCTTCCTCATAGACGGTAGCGCCATCTACGCCATATACATTGCGGAAGAATTGTCCGCTCGCATAGTATTCGTAATACTTGTCGAGGTAATCGATCATCCCGAACTCTCCGGCGCCGCCATTCCTGCCACTGTATAGTTTATGGTCAAGGATGAGACCCGCACCGAGACCCGTGCCTATCGTGAGGCCGATCATCGAACCGTGCCCCTTGCCTTTACCGAAATGAAATTCACCCAGGGCAAAGCAGTTTGCATCATTATCGATGGCTATGGTCAGGCGATAACGGTCCTCCAATATTTTCTTGAGCGGCACTTCTTTCCAGGATGGAATATTCAGCACATCATAAACTAATCCCCTGCCCGCATCCACCAGCCCGGGCACACCGATGCCGATCGAGCCCACCCGCTCGTTCACGAGCGTATCGGTGATCTTGAACAGATCCTCCAGCACTTCCGCCACTGTTCCATTCGGTGTCACTGGCCGCGTGATGAGCCCGGAGAGGTTTTCTCCCTTCACCCATCCCCCGCGGATATGTGTGCCGCCCAGGTCGATCCCTATATGTGTTTCCTTACTCATGCTACATACTATGCAGCTGCGAGGCCGCATCATTGTCGAGGTAGATCTTAAAATTCTCATGCGCCCGCAGCAAGCTTGCCGGTAACGCTTCCGATATATCGCTTTCCACTATCCTCTTTACTATTGCGGCCTTGTGCTTGCCCGTAACGATAAGGATGATATTCCTCGCCTCCAGGATGGTTGCCAACCCCAATGTGATCCCTTCGGTCAGTTCGCGCTTTCCCTTGAAATATTTCTGCCCCGTCTTCGCCGTGATAGGATCCAGCTTGCTCACGTGCGAGCGCTGGTCACGGGATGTTCCGGGCTCATTCATTCCCGCATGTCCATTCAACCCCAATCCAAGTATTGCCACCTCGATTCCTCCATGCTGCTGGATGAAGTCTTCCGTGCGGCCGCATTCTGCCTGCAGATCGTTCGCTTTCCCATCGAAGAAACAAATCCTATCATCCTTCACACCTAGTGGTTCGAATAACTGGATGTTTAAATAGTAGCGACAACTCCCTTCATCTCCGCCATTCATTCCTACCCACTCGTCCAATCCTACGAAGGACCAGTGTGATGTGTCAAGTTCTTTTCTTGCAGCCAGCTCACGGAACAACCCAGCCGGAGAATCACCGGAGGCAGGACACAGCAACGGATTCTTTTGAGTAGATGCTGCCATCAGCCCTGTCACCTCTTCCGCGGCTTGTTTGGCCACTTCCTCCGGCGTATCCAGTATGAATATTTCCATTCTCTTTTGAAATTTGAATTATTTAATTGCGGCATTCAACCAAAGGTCGATCGGTTTCTTCACATCGGATGCAAATGGGAGCATTATCTTCTTTCCCTGTCCCGCCGATGCGTACGCGGCATACAATATTTCCAGGACAGCGCGGCCATCGTCACCCGTAACCAGGGGTTCCCTGTCCTCCCGGACACAGTCGACAAAATGTTGCAACTCGTGTGGGTATCCCTGGTTGAACGCCTCCTCGAATACGGGAAAGCTCCAGCCTGCTGTGGTATCTGCCTTTTCCATTGCATAGCCGTATCCATCCTTGCTATAGGCAAGACTTGCATTGCCCATGAAGAGATCGGCATAGATCACGCCGCCCGTGCCATGTACCTCGCACCGGTCATCCATACCGCCATGTTTCGCCCAACTGTTCTCGGCAACGGCAGTAACACCGTTGTCGAATTCCACTATTACCACGGAATTGTCTTCGCCCTTCGTCCTTCCCTTGTGCAGTACTGTAGCCATGGTAGCATACACACTGACGGCCTTTGCGTTCTTAAGCATCCAACGGAACCAACCGATGGCATGACAACCCATATCCATGAGGACGCCGCCGCCGGCCATGTTTATATCGTAGAACCAATCGGAATGCGGACCCGAATGTTTCTCCGATTGTTTTAGCATATAGACATTTCCAACCGCGCCTTCCTTTACCATGTGACGTACGCGTTCATACTTCGGGGCAAAGCAGAGTTCCTCGGCATACATCAGTTTTACTCCGGCCTTCTTACAGGCGGCGATCATGCGGTCGGCCTCTTCGAGTGTGACGGCAAGCGGCTTCTCGATGATCACGTGCTTACCGGCATCGGCCGCCTTGAGAGTCGCTTCTACATGAAGGAAATTGGGCAGGCAGATGTCTATGATATCGCAATTGGAATCGGCGATCAATTTATCTATATCGCTATGCCATTGGGGAATGCCGTGCCTGGCGGCGAAGGTTTTGGCTTTTTGACCATCGCGCGTGTACACGGCGACTATCTCCGCCTTGGGTACGAAGCGATGATAACTTTCCACGTGAATATCTGCAATGAATCCTGCACCTAATATGGCAATTTTCGTCGGCTGCATTTAAAATCGTTTAAAATGAAGGTAGAAAACAATTTGACAATTTGACAATTAGCAAATGTGCCAATGTGCCAATTGCTCCCGTCAGCGCAGGCATTTCTCATCGGAGCACGCCGAATTGGCTAATTGTCAAATTATCAAATTGGCTAATTACTTTCTAAATATCTTTGGGTCATATGAAAAATTGCCTCGCCATCCTCGCCATTCTTTCCTTCTTCATTTCCTCCGCACAGCGTAAGACAATCGATCAGCGCGTCGATTCAGTGCTGAAGCTAATGACACTCGATGAGAAGGTTGGACAGCTCAATCAATATAGTGGCGACTGGATCTCTACCGGTCCCATCACCAATGATGGCGACAAGCAGGAACAGATCCGGAAAGGACAACTTGGCTCCATGCTTAATATCATGGGAGTGAAGCATACGCGGCAATTGCAGGAGATGGCGATGCAATCGAGAATGAAGATCCCCCTGCTCTTTGGGCAGGACATCATACACGGGTACAAGACTACTTTTCCCATTCCGCTTGGCGAAGCAGCCAGCTGGGATCTCAAGGCTATCGAGCAATCGGCCCGTGTCGCCGCCATCGAATCTTCGGCGGCGGGCATTCACTGGACCTTCGCCCCAATGGTCGATATCGCGCGTGATCCGCGTTGGGGCCGTGTGATGGAAGGCGCCGGCGAGGACCCCTATCTCGGCTCGCTGATAGCAACGGCGAGGGTAAAGGGCTTCCAGGGCAAGGGCCTCGGGAATACCGATGCGATCATGGCCTGCGCCAAACACTTCGCCGCCTATGGAGCGGCTATCGGCGGGCGCGATTATAATTCGGTGGATATGAGTGACCGCCTTTTATGGGAGGTCTATCTTCCTCCATTCAAGGCAGCGGCCGATGCCGGCGCGGCTACCTTCATGAATTCATTTAATGACCTCAATGGAATACCCGCAACGGCCAATTCCTATCTCCAGCGCGATATCCTCAAGGGTAAATGGAATTTCAAGGGATTCATCGTGAGCGACTGGGGCTCTGTTGGTGAGATGATCCAGCACGGTCTCGTAAAGGATAATTATGAGGCGGCGCTTGCCGCTATCAAGGGAGGGAGTGATATGGACATGGAAAGCCGCAGCTATAAGAATCATCTCGCCACGCTGGTGAAGGAGAAGAAGGTGCCGCTGGCATTGGTGGATGACGCCGTCAGGCGGATACTGCGTAAGAAATTCGAAATGGGTCTTTTCGATGATCCCTATCGTTTCAGCAATGCCGAAAGAGAAAAGGCTGCGTTGAATGATCCGGCCCACGTGAAGGCCGCAAGAGAAATGGCGGCGAAAAGCATCGTGCTCCTGAAGAATCAAAATAACGTCCTTCCACTTTCAAAATCGAATGGAAAGATCGCCTTCATTGGTCCGCTTGTGAAAGAGGTAAAACAAAACCTGGGCTTCTGGTCGATCGAAATGCCGGATGATTCCAGCTACATCGTTTCCCAATGGCAAGGAATGAAAAATAAGCTGGGTAGCGAGACACGTCTCTCTTATGCATTCGGCTGCGGCATCGAGGATACTTCACGGGCCGGCTTTGCGGAGGCGGTTGCCGTTGCGCAGCAGGCGGATGTGGTTGTATTAAGCGTCGGGGAAAGGCGGGATATGAGTGGCGAGGCAAAGAGCCGCAGCAATATTCACTTGCCCGGTGTGCAGGAAGAACTGATCAAGGCAATCCAGGCAACCGGCAAGCCCGTGGTGGTACTCATCAATGCAGGACGTCCCCTCATCTTCAATTGGACGGCGGACAATGTCCCTGCAATCCTCTACACCTGGTGGCTTGGAAGTGAGGCCGGCAATGCCATCGCAGATGTATTGTTCGGCGATTATAATCCCGCTGGGAAACTGCCGATGACATTCCCCCTCTCGGAAGGACAATTGCCTATTTACTACAGTCATTTCAATACGGGCCGCCCGGCGTTGAACGATAGCGACCGGTTCTATCGCTCATCCTATAATGATCTCTCCATCTATCCGAAATTCGAATTCGGTTTTGGCCTGAGCTATACCGATTTCAAGTATAGCGATCTCTCATTGACCAAAAAGACAATGAAGCAGAATGAAAAGATAGAGGTGTCGATGACGCTGACCAATACCGGTAAGTACAAGGGAGAAGAAGTGGTGCAGTTATATCTCCGGGATCGTGTCGGCTCCGTTGTGCGGCCGGTGGAGGAGTTGAAGGATTTTCAGAAGATAAGTCTTGAACCGGGTGAATCGAAGAAGATCAGGTTCGTGATCGATAAACAAAAGCTTTCGTTCTACAATGCCAAACTGCAGTGGGTAGCCGAGCCGGGTGACTTCGACCTGATGATCGGGTCATCATCGAGGGATATACGGGTGAAAGATAGTTTTCAATTAACCAACTGAACAATTTGATAATTTGACAATGCTGCGTGCTCCGATCAGTAATGACTAACGAATCATAGGATCATTATCAAATTATCAAATTGCCAAATTGTTATTTCACATCAAAATCAACAATCACCTTCTCCGTCACCGGATGACTCTGGCAGGCGAGTATGTATCCCTGTTCCACTTCCTCATCTTCCAATCCCCAATGCACATCCATGGTGACTTGTCCTTCAAGAAGTCTTGCCTTGCAGGTGCAGCAGACCCCGCCCTTGCAGGCAAAGGGAAGATCGGCGCCCTGCTTCAACGCGGCATCCAGTATCGATGTGTCGTCCGATAATGGAAGATCGAAGTCGAAGGAACGGCCATCGAGCTTCACGGTGATCGTGCTGACGGGTCCCGTGTTCTTCTTTCTACCCGCTGATATCGCACGCGCCGCAGTATTCTTCTGACCCGGTGTCGTAAACAGTTCAAAGTGGATCTTCTTCTTATCGACACCTGCGTTTACCAGGAAATCGCGGACACCGAAGATCATTTCTTCCGGTCCACACACGAAGAATTCATCCGTTCGGCGATAATCGATCAGCTTGCCTAGTTCGCCCAGTTTATCATGGCCAATGCGCCCGTAGTTCAATGGCGTATCCGTTCTTTCGCGGCTGAGGACATGAATGAGATTGAAGCGATCGATGTATTTATTCTTCAATCCCTCCAATTCTTCGAAGAATATGATGGAATTACGGCTGCGGTTGCCATACACCAGCGTGAAGGAACTCAACGGTTCAGTAGCCAGTGTGGTCTTTATTAGCGATAATACAGGCGTGATACCGCTGCCGGCAGCAAAGGCCGTATATCTTTTCTTATGAGAGGGATCGAGCGGGGTATAGAACTTTCCTACCGGGAACATTACCTCCAGGAAATCGCCCTTCTTCAATTTCTCGTTCACGAAGGTGGAGAATAGTCCGCCGTCTATTTTCTTTATGGCCACGCGCCATTCATTGTCGAGTGGGGAGCTGCAGAGGGAATACGTCCGGCGGATCTCTTCCTTCCCGAACATGGTGCGCATGGTAAGGCTTTGACCCTGGCTATAGGTGAAATCCTTCTTCAGGTGTTCCGGAATATCGAAAGCTACCGAGACACACTCCGGCGTTTCCGCCCGGACTTCCTTTATTTGGAGAGGGTGAAAATGAATGGACATGGGTCAGCCTTGTTTTCTTAAGCCATCGATCAGGATCATGATCATGTTTTCTTCGAGTTCTTCGGCATTGATCTTCGCGCGGGAGCGATGCCAGGATTCGATACCACTTACTGCATGCAACAGGATCAGGATGGAAGTGGGGGCATCGATATTTCTTATTTCCTGTTTCTGGATACCTTCCTCGATGATGGATGCGAAACGCTTGCGATAGCTGCGGCGTTGATTCTGATAGTTGGAGAGATAGGGCTCCTCGAGATGCTTCCATTCGCGGTCACTCACATACACTTCCTCGTATTGGTTGATCATCTGGCGGATGTGAAAACGAAGTAATGTCTCCACTTTCTCGATGGTGCCTTGCTTACCGGCCTCAATTATTTCCATATTCGTGTTGAACCGGTTGGCGACATCGAAACAAATGGCTTCCAGTATCTCGTTCTTGGAGCGGATATGATTGTAGAGACTGGCCGCTTCTATCCCCACCGATTCTGCCAGGTCTCTCATGGACGTGGCAGCAAACCCTTTTTCCCTGAACATGATGGCGGCTTTTTGCAGTATCAGGTCCTTCTTGGATGCTTTTTTTCTGGGTGCTTTGACCATACTCAAAGATAAGCCTGTATTTAGTTTGATTCATGAATAATTCATTGTTAAAGGTGTTTAAATTTCATGTAGGTTTGCACGCCTTTGGCAACCGGGATCCATGGTTGGGAATGGGGTCGAACCCGCCTCCAGCCCGCTATTCACGGTCATTATTATAACTTAACTTCTTAAATGTATGGCTCTTATTACTGTCGGCACCATGGCCTTCGATGCGATTGAAACACCCTTTGGTAAAACGGATCAGATAGTGGGCGGCTCGGCGACTTATGTTGCGTATGCTGCGGCAAATTTTATCAAGCCTGTGCAACAGGTGTCTATTGTAGGATACGATTTTCCTAAGGAGGAAATGGAAGAACTGAAAAGGAGAGGAGTGGAATTGGATGCGGTCGAGATCGTCCCTGACAAGAAATCTTTTTTCTGGAGCGGGCGCTATCATGAAGACATGAATACCAGGGATACGTTAGTTACCGATCTCAACGTGCTTGCCGATTTCGCCCCGAAGATCCCGGATAGCTACCAGGGAGCGGAATTCCTGATGCTGGGCAATCTCGCTCCTGCTATCCAGTTGAGCGTGATCGGGCAAATGAAGCAGCGTCCGAAGCTGATCGTCATGGATACGATGAACTTCTGGATGGAAATTGCGATGCCTGACCTGAAGGAAGTGCTGAAGCATGTAGATGTACTGATGGTGAACGACGCCGAAGCGAGGCAACTCAGCGGCCAGTTCTCGCTGGTGAAGGCGGCGAAGTCCATCATGGCCATGGGTCCGAAATACCTGATCATTAAGAAAGGAGAACACGGAGCGTTGTTGTTCCAGGGCGATAAGGTCTTCTTTGCACCGGCATTACCACTGGAAGAAGTATTCGATCCCACCGGTGCGGGAGATACTTTTGCCGGTGGCTTCATCGGTTACCTGGCGAAGACAAAGGATATCAGTTTCGAAAATATGAAGACGGCCATCATCGTCGGTTCGGCGATGGCCAGTTTCTGCGTAGAAAAATTCGGTGCTACCAGGCTGAAAGAGATCACGAAGAAGGATATCGATGGGAGAATACAACAGTTCAGGGAGCTTGTGTCCTTCGATATTGAATTGGTGTAGGAGCGTGAATCGTGAGACGTCAATCGTGAATACAACACTCTATAATGAGAATATTCGAATCGAACAAGATCCTGTCCTGATCGATTCGAATATTCTGATATCGGAGTGTATTCACGACCGCGCCCGCATCGCCTGCGCGCAGCTTTGGCGAGCAAGGCCGGAGCCTTAGCGTAGGAGGGTTGACGTTTCACGTTAGGTCCATTTCCTTCGAGGCTCCCTATCAAATTGCTTTCACCACCGCATTCTTAAATCGTTTGCACTTCCCCTCCAGGTTAAATATTTCCGTGAAAATAATATAGATGCCTGCCAGCAGCGCATGCCCCTCTTCGGAGAGGCCATCCCATGTCCAATAGCCGCTATTGCTCAAAGTATTGTTGCGGACCAATTGCCTCACGGGCCGCCCCATTGCATCGAAGATGGTCAGATTGGCGGTATAGCCGGATTCATCCATTTTATAATGTATGGATGTGAAGTCATCTCTTCCATCATTGTCTGGCGAGAAAACGGCCGGCACCACGGATATGCTTCCCGTGCCGAAGCTCAGATCCCGCGATTGCGAATTTTGGTATCCCGGTGTTCCATATCCCACCGTGGATGCAGCGGAATGCCAGTTGGAAGAATTCTGCGAGGCTCCGCCGGGATCCACCCTCTCGAGCGAGACGCCTTCCGGGTTGTCCAGTAGCTTGAAATGCCAGTTCTTGTTGTAATTTACTTCGTCCACAATTCTACCCTGCGCATTCAACGTGATCACATCTCCTTCGTCATCGGGGTAAGATGGTAGTGAGGAGATGGGAATGACTGCCGCGTCGTTCTTCACCAGGTAATTCCTGTTGAGCGCATCCTTATCTTCCGTGACCACGAGGTAGTCTCCCGGAAAAACATAGGAAGGCGTCTGACTCAGCAATTGGATTGAACCTGTTACGCCACTACTGGCTCGATTCGCAATGGACAGGCGGCTGGCATCCAGAATGGTTTTACTGTTGTTATAAAACTCGATATAGTCGGCGCCGTCGGGCCGGGGGTCGAACAGGATTTCATTGATGATCCAATCGCCTTCGCCGGCATCCTCCGGCAATCCTGTCCTGATCATGGAATGATCGTCGCTCGCGTTGCCATCACAATCATGGATATTCTTCGCTGTAATGGAATAGATGATGCCCGCCCCGAGCGCATGATCCAACTTCAGCTCCACTTCATCCCACAATGGCGCAATGGGAAGACTGCTTAGGATCGCCATACCCCCATCGATATTGTAGTTCGGAGAAGTCGAGGCCGTCAGGCTATCGAGCGGTTCGTCGAATACAAGTGCGAGCGTAATGCTGTCACGCGCGTAGGCTTTCACCAGTTGCGGTCCCGTGACATCCCCATTAATTCCATCCGCCGAGTTTATTCTTCCGGGAGTCCCTCCTGCAGGTTCAGCGCTAGCCTTCCAGTTGCCTGAAGCTCCGCAGGGTTCGCGGGTATCGATCATCTCCAGGCTCCAGCCTCCCTGCTTCTTCAGCTCATTGCGATACCATGAGCCCGAATAGGCCAGGCCGTGGATGATCCTGTTGTCCGGCGAGCGCAAGTAGATCGTCTCCCCATCGTTATCGAGCGAAGGAAAGGCCGTAACGGATATTGCCGGCCCGAAGACACTCATCACAGCGAGGGCAGCTACCGGGCAAACGATCACGAAACTGTCAGGCTTCAATAAATAACCAGGCAATGGTCCGCTTTGACCGGATAGGTCTGCAATGCGCCAGTTCAACAGATTGATGGCCGACTGACTTCTATTCTTCAACTCAAGCCATTCATTCGATGGAAGGCCAACCGTGGGCGATGGATCCGGCATGATCTCATCGATGACGATATCGAATCGTGATTGTCCCTGGCAAAGCAGGGAGACGGCTATAAGAAGAAAACAAGACAGGGTGAACTTCATAGGCGTTAAAAATAGTTTGGGATCCCGCCTGGTTGTATGGGTAAAAAACAATTATTTGGAGTGAATAAAACGGGAGGCTATTTTTGCTTTACTGCCAGGAATAAAGTAAGGCAGTATACGATATGACATTTATGAAGCATACAAAGCGCACAAAGAAACATTCCTGAGGGAGGTTTGCAGCGTTATGTATGTCACCATATAAAATCTTAGCAGGCCTTCCTAACGGAGGGCCTTTTTTTTAACCATTATTATTAATTAAAAAACTCTGCCATGGCGCAGAGACGGGGGGAAATTAAAATGAAAGTCGCAGTCGTAGGAGCCACGGGTCTTGTAGGCACCAAAATGTTACAGGTTTTAGCGGAAAGGAATTTTCCGGTCACGGAACTCATTCCGGTGGCGTCCGAAAGATCTGTTGGAAAGGTAGTAGCGTTCAAGGGAAAGAAGTTCAAGGTAGTCGGTATGTCCGATGCGATCGCAGCAAAACCCGCCGTTGCCTTATTCTCCGCTGGTGGCGGTACGTCTCTTGAATGGGCGCCGAAGTTCGCGGCAGCGGGCATAACCGTGATAGATAATTCCTCCGCCTGGAGAATGGATCCCAGCAAGCCGCTGGTGGTGCCTGAGATCAATGCCGATATATTAACTGCCGGCGACAAGATCATCGCCAACCCCAATTGCTCCACCATTCAAATGGTCGTTGCATTGAACCCATTGTATAAAAAATATGGCATTAAACGCGTAGTGGTCTCCACCTATCAGAGCGTCACCGGGACAGGCGTGAAGGCCGTAGAGCAATTGAATAACGAGAGAAAGGGGATCAAGGGCGAGATGGCCTATAAATACCCGATCGATCTCAATGCGATACCTCAGATAGACGTGTTTCTCGACAACGGCTACACGAAGGAAGAGATGAAGATGGTGAATGAAACGAGGAAGATCATGCGGGATGATTCGCTTCGCATCACTGCGACTACCGTGCGCATCCCCGTGATGGGCGGGCATAGCGAGGCGGTGAATGTGGAGTTCGGCACCGAGTACGAATTGAGCGATATAGCTAAGGTGCTTGCGGGTGCGCCGGGCGTTGTGGTGGTGGACGATATTGCAAACCAGCTCTACCCGATGCCGAAGGATGCACATGAAAAAGACGATGTGTTTGTCGGAAGGATCAGGCGCGACGAGAGCCAGCCCAATACATTGAACTTATGGGTTGTGAGCGACAATCTCCGCAAGGGTGCGGCTACGAATGCGGTGCAGATCGCGGAGTATCTGTTGGATAAGGGATTGTTGGTTTAGTCCCACAGATTTCGAAGATATGTTTCTGACTTTTTTAAAATAATCTGTGGGCAAAAAACCAAATTGAAAGGCCCCAAGGACAATCCTGTCTTTGGGGCCTTTCACTGGAAGTATTATTTTACTGCTTGATCAATTCTATGTTAGCGATAACCTTTACATCGTTGCCAACTACCAATCCACCCGCCTCTGTTACGGCGTTCCAGGTAAGACCATACTTCTGGCGATCGATCTTCGTGGTCACTTCAAATCCGGCTACCGTATGCCCATAAGGACTCTTCTCCAAGCCGCCGAACTCAACATTAAGAACAATCTTCTCAGTTACATCCTTGATCGTTAGGTCGCCGGTAACCTGGTACTCGGGACCACCAATTGATTCGACCTTGGTTGAAACGAAAGTCAGCTTGCCAAACTTTTCTGCATCGAAGAAGTCAGGAGATTTAAGGTGCCCATCGCGCTGTTCATTGCCGGTGTGAATACTGTTGATGTCTGCAGAGAATGAAATCTTCGCATCGCTAAAATCGTCTTTTTCTGCTTCGATCTTGCCTTCAAAAGAGGTGAATTTTCCAGAAGCGGTAGAAACTACCAGGTGTTTTACTTTAAACCCAACCTCGGAATGGGTGGGGTCTATTAACCATGTTGCCATAATATTTTTAGTTTAGTGATGTAAAATTAATGTTTAAACATTGAAATAAAAAGAATTTAATGTTAAGGTTTTGAAAACGGACGTCAGGCCACGCCAGTACATGCTGGGGCGACACGGGGAACGTGCTGATCCAGATTGCCATTTTATGACAATCCTAATCCTGGATACTCTGGTTGATGAAAATGATCAGCGGCTGAAGCGCAGAAAAGGCCGCCACGGTCTCCTTCACGAGATTTTTGGACGTCAGGTCCACGTCCTTTATCATCATGCTGGCGATGTAACTTTTCAATTTCAGGTACTCGGCAGCCCGGTTTCCCGGCTCATAGCCCTTCGGCAGCCGCACGAGCTTGTATTCCGGATCGTCCGCGAGATCGCCATAGATCGACTTGAATTTTTTGGATCCGATTATCTTTTTGAAATCATCGAAGTTATAATCGATCTCCTGCCTCACCTTGCGGAGGTCGGGAGCGGGAGGCATCCATATACCACCACCCGCGAAACTCTCACCGGGGTGTAGGCTGAAGTAATAGCCGGCAGATGACAAGGATTGCCGCCCGCTCTTATTGATGCTTGCGCCGAAGTTCGTCTTGTAAGGAGATTTATCCTTCGCAAAACGAACATCGCGGTTGATGCGAAATAGACATTCCTTCGCCGTGAGATGATTGACCGAAGCATCGTTCTTACCATGCAGGTCGATCACGCGCTGGATGAACTGTGTGAAGTCGGCCCTCGCCTCTTCATATTTTCTGCGATTCGCCTCGAACCATACTTTATTGTTATTCTTCCTGAGTGACTTTAAGAAATTGACCGTCGCCGCTTGTAGCATTGTTTATTTATTTATGAGCCTGAGAAATTCTGCCTCGGAGAGGATCTTCACCGTATTTATCTTCTTCGCCTTCTCCAGTTTACTGCCCGCATCTTCTCCCACTACCAGGTAGTTTAATTTTGTACTCACTCCCGACAGGAGTTTGCCGCCCAGTGCCTCCGCCATGGCCTCGGCGTCGCTTCTCTTCAGCGTGGGCAGGGTACCGGTAAAGAGGAAGGTCTGGCCTTCGAGCGTACCGCCGCTATTCCCATGGTCCCGTTTAGTATTCTTCAATTGAAGACCGAGCCTTTCAAGCTCTTCCAACATCTGGAGATTGCTTTTAGTGCTGAAGAAATGAAGAATGCTTCCCGCCACTTTCGGTCCTACATCCTCTAGATTCTTCAGGTCCTCCAGCGAGAATTTTTTGAAATCAGTGAGATGGTCCACCGCATGCGCCAGCGTCTTCGCGGTAGTTTCACCCACGAAGCGGATACCCAATCCGAAGATCAGGCGGTGCAGCGGCTGTTCCCTCGAGCCATCAATGGCGGCCTGTAGCTTCTCGATCGATCTTTCACCGAAGCCTTCCAGTGTACCGATCCTGGTAAAGTCGAGTGTATAGATGCCGGGAATATCTTTCAGCAACCCGAGTTCATAGAACTTGCGGACGTTGGCTTCCCCGAAGCCGCGGATATCCATCGCATCCTTGCTGCTGAAGTGAATGATCTTCTCCACCACCTGCGCCGGGCACTCAATATTGATACAGCGCCAGACCGCCTCTTCCTCTTCCTTGAAGAGTTTACTGTTGCAGACGGGGCAGTTCTTTGGGAAAACGATCTTCTTCTCCTTGCCCGTCCTCAGCTCTGCCATCGATTTTACAATGTATGGGATCACATCGCCGGCCCGCTCCACGAGAACCGTATCCCCGATGAGAAGGTCTTTCTCCTGGATCACGTCTTCATTGAACAGGGAAATGGAACCGACGGTGACCCCGCCTATCGGTACCGGTTGGATCTTGGCGACCGGCGTGATCGAACCCGTTCTGCCTACCTGGAATTCCACGTTCAGCAATTGACTTGTGCCCTGCCTTGCCTTGAATTTATAGGCGATGGCCCAGCGCGGATGGTGCGAGGTCATTCCCAGCTGGTCCTGCAAGGCAAAATCATTTATCTTGATCACCATTCCATCGATCTCGTATGGCAGGTCATCTCTTTTCTGTTCGAACTCGTTGCAATAGGCTATTACTTTTTCAATGCCATCGAACACCTTCATCTCCTCCTTTGGACTGCGGAAGCCGAGATCCCATAGCATCTTCAATGAACCCGAGTGCGTGGTCATTGCCGCCGGTATCTTCTTTCCGGGCGTAAGCGTGTAGTAGCTCACATGATAGATGAAGGCTTCGAGCTTCCGCCTGGCTACCTCCTGGGGATCCTTGATGCGAAGCGTTCCCGAGGCCGCATTGCGTGGGTTCGCCAATGGTGCGTAGCCTTGCTCCGTTATCTGCTGATTATATTTTTTAAAGTTGTCCTTATTGATCAACACCTCTCCACGCACCTCCACCGTCTGCAACCCATAACCGGAAAACCTGGCCGAAAGCGGGAGGGACCGGATCTGCCTGATATTGGGTGTCACATCATCTCCCACCACTCCGTTTCCCCTCGTAGCACCACGGGTCAAATGATCATTCTCATAGATCAGGGAGATGCTTCCGCCATCGAATTTCGGCTCCACGCAGTATTCTATCCGCGAAAGCCCTGTTGCCTCCCTCGCCTTCCGGTCGAAATCAATAAGATCATCTGCGTTATAGGAATTATCGAGCGAGAGCATCGGCACGAGGTGTTGCGCGGCGGGAAAATCCTTCGTAAGACCCTTGGCTACGCGTTGCGTGGGTGAATCCGGTGTAATGGAACCGGGCGAATCAGCCTCCAGCCTTTCGAGCTCCTTATAAAGCTGGTCGTATTCCGCATCGGCGATCAACGGATCATTGAGGATATAATACCGGTGTTCGTGAAAACGAAGCACATCCCGGAGATTTTCCGTCTCGGCAGCGACTATCTTATGGCCGGCGCTCTTCTTTACGAAAGCGACGGTTTGTTTTTGAAGTTGTTGCGTGGCTTCTTTGGTGTACATCTTTTGAGAATTTGGCAATTAGCCAATTAATTAAAATTCAAAAGTAAAAATTCAAAAGTCAAAAGGGTGTCCTATTGCGGAAATTTCCTTGTGTTCCTTTGTGCCTTCGTGTCTCCGTGGTTCCTGTATTAAATCTCGAAGACACAAAGGAACACAAAGATTTCGCATAACACGCCCAATTGGCACATTTGCACATTGCCAAATTATCAAATTGCTTAGATAAATTCGATAATTTGGCACCCTGAAAGCGATAATATTCAACCAACCTGTCATGCAGAAACCAGAGAACCTGAAAACCGCGGAGTTAGAAAAGATCAGTCATCTGGACTACTTCAATATTGCCATCTCCGTCGATTGTGTCATTCTCTGCTATGATAACAAGGAATTGAAGGTGCTGCTCATCAAATCGGATCTCGAAGAATTCCATGGACTCGATTCCCTGCTTGGAGACCTGGTGCGTCCCGACGAGGACCTTGACACCGCCTCCTACCGGATATTGCGTGAGCGTACGGGCATGGAAGATGTGTACCTCGAGCAGGTGCATACCTTCGGTGGTCTCGACCGCCACCCATCGGGAAGGGTCATCACCACGGCTTATTATTCCCTCATCGATGTGAAGCATCAGAAGTTGAAGCTTACCAATAACGATCTTCACTGGCATGCCGTCAAAAATATCGAACGCCTCGCCTTCGATCACAAGGCCATTCTCGAAACCTGCCTCGAAAGGCTCCATGAGCGCGTGATGGAAAACCCCATTGTCTTCAATCTATTGCCGGAGAAATTTTCGCTGCGCGAATTGCAGGAACTATATGAAGCCATCTTATCGGTGGACCTCGACCGGCGAAACTTCCGGAAGAAGATCGCCATTAAGGATTGGCTTATCGACCTGAATGAAATGGAGGAGGATGTCCCGCATCGACCCGGTAAATTATATAAACTGAAACCGGAGTTCAGGAGAAAGACGGCGAGAAGGAAAGCGCCGGTCTGGTGAAGAGAAATTCAAAATTAAAAAGTCAAAATTCAAAAAAGCACTCCTTGCTTTGAAGACTTACATTGTTTTCGGCGATGCTATTTGCTATAAAGGACGCTCGGAAATTTGGATGAACGGGAAGCTTCTCCGACTTCGGTGAAAGGGGCTCTTTCCGAGACCTTTTCTTTCCAGTTTTTCGTTATAAAAAAGCGCAACAGACCAAAATAAATCCTATTAAATAGATCGACTTTTAATAACCTGATTTTCAGTAAATTACGGAATCAAGTGCTTTCTCTATCCCCTTTGGGTCGAGCGATTCGGGGCACAGGATATTTCAACGGTATGCAGCGAATCGACGATGAAAATGGCCTAAGCGATGATAGATGACTCAGGATGAATGATAAAAGGCAAAAGTTTTTTTTGTTAAACAATTAATAAAAATTACTTTGTGTTGCGAATACACGAATTACTCGGGTATCCGATATTCTGTTAATGCTCAAAATACGAATGCTTATGTCACTGAAACGATTGCTTAAAGTAATCCTCATGCCTGTGGGTCTACTGCTGACTCTACACGCGTTCTCCCAAGATCGAATTGTAACCGGAAAGGTTACCGATTCTAAAGATGGTTCTCCAGTGGTTGGCGCAACCGTTCAACCGAAAGGTTCGACAACCGGAACTTCCACAAATGCACAAGGTTCATTCAGTCTTACGGTACCATCGGGTGTCAATACCCTGAGTGTATCGTCTGCCGAGTTTACGCCAATGGATGTCGATATCACTGGTAAGTCCAGTGTTGAGATTTCCCTTGTAGCTACAGCCGGTGGTCTGAGTGAAGTAGTGGTTGTAGGTTATGGTACGGTACGGAAAAGAGATCTGACTGGTTCAGTCGGTTCCGTGCAGGCCAAAGACTTCAACCGCGGCCAGATCAACAACCCCTCTCAATTGTTACAAGGAAAGGTCCCCGGTCTGCAGATCACTAATAGTAGTGGTCAACCCGGCGGTATCACCATTGTAAAGATTCGGGGAAACAACTCCATCCGTGCAGGAAACAATCCCCTGTATGTGGTTGATGGTGTTCCACTCGATGGACGTTCTCCACGGCCGAGTTTTAGTTCAGCTAGCGTAGGAACGACACCCGGTGGCGATCCTCTTACTTTCATTAACCCTTCGGAAATTGCCTCAATCGATGTATTGAAAGATGCATCGGCCTCTGCAATTTACGGTTCCCGTGGTGCAAACGGCGTCGTTCTCATTACTACTAAGAAAGGAGTAACAGGCCCCGCTAAAATTGAAGTAGGCGCTTCTGCTGGTTTTAGTGATATCATGAGGAATGTAGACGTATTGGATCCGGCAGGCTATAGGGCTGCACTCGCGCAATATGGCGCCCCTAAATCCGATTCGGGTTCCAATGTAGATGCATTCAAAGAAATCATCCGGTCTTCCTTTACACAAAATTATTCCCTGGCTATGAGTGGCGGCTCCGCGAATGGTAAATACCGCGCTTCGTTTTTTGCCAGCGACCAGGATGGCATGATATTGAAAAGCAATCTTAAAAAATATGTCGCCAATTTCAATGGCCAGTATCGTTTCCTCGATAATAAACTGAGCATTGACTTCAACGCTACTGCCGCAAACATAAATGAACACATTGCTCCTATCTCACAGGATGCAGGTAGTAATGGTAACCTGATCTCTCTTGGATTGATCTGGAACCCGACACTTACGCTTAAGAGAGCAAACGGGCTGTATAACCAAACAAACCCGAGCGGACAGGTAAATCCATTAGCTTATTCCGATGCGTATAACGACGTGGCTTCAGCAACAACCATTCTTGCTAACATCAATGCAGCGTACAAGATCACTCCCTGGTTGGAATACCGCCTGTTGTATGGTTTGAATTATGGTGTTGGAAACCGGAAGACAGAGGTGCAAGGCTGGATCAAGGGTACAGGTGGTAACGCCCCCGATAAAGGCGAGGCTGCAGTAGGAACCAATATCCTGAATACTACTACAATTACTCACACCCTGACCTTCAATAAGGCCATCAATAAAGATCTTAACCTGACAGCGCTGGCAGGATATGAATATTGGACAACCAGCTACAGCGGCAATGGATCGTATGTATATGACTTTGACTATAACAAAGACCAGACAAAGCTGATCAACATTCACTATTATGATAACATGCAGGATGGCAAGCAAGCTAACTTAAACACGTTTGCCTTCAAGGAACCAAAGGTCGAGATCCAGAGTTATTTTGCCCGTGCTATTCTTAATTTCAAGGATAAATATTTGTTGACTGCCACCTTCAGAGGCGACGGATCCAACAAGTTTGGTAAGAATAACAAGTATGCTTACTTCCCTTCGGTAGCGGCTGCCTGGAATATTACCAACGAAGACTTCATGAAGGATGTCACCCTGTTTAATTCTCTGAAACTCCGGGCAGGTTACGGTGAAACCGGTAACCAGGAATTTGCTGCTGATGCTGCATCGGATGTTTACCGTTACAACAGCAATGGTAACTCACCGCCTGCACACTTCGGTAATGACGATTTGAAATGGGAAACTGTGAAATCAGTTGATATCGGCATCGATTTCGCCCTGTTGAAGGGAAGAATATATGGTTCAATCGACTACTTCAGCAAGAAGACGACTAACCTCATATTTGAAAAGCCTGTTTCGCAACCCAGTCCTTCTGCAACCCAGTTTTATAACCTGCCTGACGCAGACCTCACAAACAAGGGCGTTGAAGTTGGCGTAGGTGCGGACATCGTGGTTGGTCCTAAATTTAACTGGAGTGTGAATGCTAACGTAACGTTTGTAAAGAACGAGTTTCACTTTCCTTCTGCCGGAGAAGGCCCTCTTGTATTTACGGGAGCCTTGCATGGTCAGGGTAGTAGCGGTGGCTTTGCTGAAGCTCTTGCAAACAATCAACCCATCGATGTATACTACCTGAAACGCTTCAGCGGTTTTGATAAAGATGGTATCGGTATCTATTCCGTGGTTCCAGAATATGTTGGTGACCCTAACCCAAGTGCCTTCATGGGCTTTTCAACTACCGTAAGCTATGATAAGTTGAGCCTTAACCTCGGCGCACATGGTTCTTTTGGTAACAAGCTTTTCAATAACACGGCCATGACGGTATTGAACATTTCCAATATCAATGGTGGTAGGAATATTGCCTCAGGTCTTGTAAAAGGCTCCGAAAGCACTGCAAATCCTATTACTCCATCTACCCGCTTTCTTGAGAGTGGAAGCTTCGTGAAGCTTGGTAACGCAACCGTACGATACGCGTTCGGTGATGTTGGTCACGTTGTAAAGGGCCTTAGTGTTTATGTTAGTGGAAACAACTTGTTTGTTATTTCCAAGTACAAAGGATTCGATCCTGAAGTGAACGTGGATAAAGCTTTGAATGGTATACCTTCCATAGGTATCGATTACATTGGCTATCCAACACAAAGGACCTTCTTATTTGGTGTTAATTTCTCTTTATAAATTCTGATACTTAAAAGCAACATATGAAAGCATATAAATTTATTTCAGGTTTACTTTTGGTTGGAGCCTTCGGGTGTACCAAACTGGACCAGAAATTAAGGGATAGCTTCACGGCTAACCCCAGCTCAGGAACGGTTGATGTAAACCTGCTATTGAATGCTGCATACAACAGTATGGGCGGCTTAATTCACCCGCAGGATCAATTGTTCTCTTTACAGGAAACTGTGACAGACGAAGCACTGATACCTACCCGCGGTGGTGACTGGGATGATAATGGTGTATGGCGCGTGTTGCACGAACACACCTGGACCAATATCCATACCCAGATGAAATCTGTCTTTAACGGACTCGGAGGCCTGGAGAGCTCAGCTATTACAGTGCTGGCGTTCAATCCGAGCCCTGTGCAGCAAGCCGAAGCTTTACTGTTACGTTCTTACGCTCAATTCTACCTGCTTGACATGTATGGGCAGGTTCCTTATCGTAATGTACAAGATTATAATGCTATTACCGCTGCACCGGTATTGTCGCCAAAGGATGCGGTCGACACGCTGGTAGCCACGTTAACCAAGATCATACCTATACTTCCTGCATCTAACAGGCCTTACAGGGCCAGTCCGGATGCAGCGCGGTTTTTGTTGATGAAGGTGTTGTTGAATAAAGGAGCATTCCTTAATCGCAAGACGCCCACTTTCGACAATGCAGACATGCAGCAGGTAATCACGCTCGGTAATCAGATCATTACTGGTGGATTGTATACACTGACTCCAAATTACTTTGATAATTTCGGACCTAATAATGCCACTACGGCAAAAGAAGGCATATTCGTTTGGAACAATACCGGTGCTTCTGCCGCTAACGGCATCAACAGCCAGGGTGTAAATTCACGCTGGATGATGACGCTTCACTATAACTCGTGGGATCAGAAAGCGGGTAGTGCGGGTTGGAACGGCTTTAGCACTGTTGCCGATTTCTACAATACTTTCCAGGCTGGTGATAAGCGCCTCGGTGGCGTGGCATATGCAGGCGTAACTGATAAGTCAGGTTTGAAGCCAGGTTTCGTTGTTGGTCCGCAAATCGATGAGAACGGCGCGCCGATCAAAGACCGCCAGGGTAATCCTCTTTCTTTTACCGCTGACGTAAAAAATATCGAGATCGATAAGAATAGGTTGGAAGTTGCCGGTATCCGCGTTATTAAGTATCCTCCTGATTACAACGCGTATGATGGTGGTAACCAAAAGAACCAATTGCAGATATTCCGTTACGCAGATGTGCTGCTGATGGTTGCCGAAGCCAACCTGAGACTCAGTGCTCCTAATGCTCCCGCTGCACTTGCTCTCGTGAATCAATTGAGGGTTACGAGAGGCGCCGCTCCATTTGCTGCGATCACGCTGGTGAATCCTGCGAATGTTGCTGATCCAAGCACTCTTCTGGCAGAAAGAGGTCGTGAAATGTATTGGGAAAGCTGGAGAAGAAATGATCTTATCAGGTTCGGCGTATTCCTGCAAAAGTGGGCGCTGAAAGAGGCTGATGCAGATCCCGAAAGGAATTTGTTATTCCCTATTTCTCCCGATCAGATTCTGGCTAATCCAAACCTGCATCAGAATCCCGGTTACTAAGCGAGCTTAAATATTTATAATAACAGAAAGGTCATTGATTTATTAATGACCTTTCTGCTTTAGTTTTAATGCCTGAATTTTCCCGGATGCGAATTTGTCATGTTAGATGGTTGGTCGGTGTTTTCATTATCCTTTTGAGTTCCTGCAAGAGAGACGAGCCTAAGACCATATTCGAGTCCGTCACCGATTCGGGCATCACCTTCAATAATAAGGTAGAAGACGGTAAACTGGACAATAGCTTCCTCTTCCGGAACTTCTACAACGGCGGTGGCGTCGCCATCGGTGATATCAACAACGACGGACTACCCGATATCTTCTTCACCTCCAATACCGGCAAGAACGAATTATACCTCAATAAAGGCGGGCTTAAGTTCGAGAATATTTCTATCAAAGCAGGCATCATTCCTGATGACAAATGGTACACCGGCGCCGTCTTCGCCGACATTAACCACGACGGCTGGCTCGACCTGTACGTCTGCAGCTCCGGTAATATGAGCAATGGCAACCGGAAGAACAAGCTCTATATAAATAATCACAACCAGACATTCACCGAGGCGGCGGATCAATACGGCCTCGGCATCAAGGCCTATACCACGCAGGTCTCCTTCTTCGACTACGACATGGATGGCGACCTCGACTGCTTCATGATCAACAATAGCCCCATCCCCGTCAACCAGCTAAGCTATTCCAACCGGCGCGACCTCCCCGAGAAGGATTGGCCCGTAGGCCCCTTCCTCAAAGGTGGCGGCGATCACTTGTACAGGAACGATGACGGACACTTCAAGGAAGTGACCTACGACGCGGGCATGGGCATCCACGGCGGACTCATCAGCCTCGGCCTCGGGGTCTCCGTAGGAGATATCAATGGAGACGGTTATCCCGATGTCTATATTTCCAATGATTCCTACGAACGCGATTACCTGTACATAAATCAGAAGAATGGCACGTTCAGGGATGAGTTCGAGAAATGCATCCAGCATACGAGTATGTCCTCCATGGGCGCCGATCTAGCCGATATCAATAATGACGGTTACCCCGACATATTCACCACCGATATGCTTCCCGATGATGACTACCGGCTGAAGACAACCGGCTCCTTCGACAATATCGACCTGTACCGGACGAAGGAAAAGGCGGGACTCTACCGCCAATACGTAAAGAATTGTCTGCAGCTCAATAACCGCAACGGCGAATTCTACGAGATCGCCAACTACAGCGGCATCTCCGCAAGCGATTGGAGCTGGGGCGCACTTATGTTCGACGCGGATAACGATGGATACAATGATATCTATGTCTGCAACGGCGTGAACAGGGATGTGATCGATCTCGATTTCATGGAGTACTTCGCGAATGACGTGATGCAGAAGATGGTAATGGAAGGAAACAAGGAAAGCATCGACGAGGTGCTGAAGAATATCCCGCGGAATCCCCTTATCAATAAAATGTTTCGCAACAAGGGCAACCTCCAGTTCGAGGATATGGGCAAGGCCTGGGGAATTTCACAGCCCTCCTTTTCCAATGGCGCTGCCTATGCGGACCTCGACAACGATGGCGACCTGGACCTGGTAGTGAATAATGAGAATGCGACTGCATTCCTCTATAAGAATAATTCACGCGAGCTCAACAAGAATAGTTATATCGGCATTACCCTCAAAGGCAATGGCCAGAACACCTTCGCCATTGGGAGCAAGATCCGCGTGTTCGCGAATGGCGAAATCCTGTCCCGGGAAGTGATTCCCAGCAGGGGATTTCAATCCTCCATGGATTATAAACAGATCATCGGTACCGGGAGCCTCAAAAAGGTAGACTCCATGATCATCACCTGGCCGGACAGGTCCGAATCGAAGTTTCTTCAACCGGCGCTCAACGAGGTCCACATAATACAGCAACCGGCTACGGCCTCTCCAGCACCCGATACAGTGCTCACTTCCTCCGTTACTCCTGTGCTGACACAGGTACCGGGAATTTTCGATAAGCACCAGGAGGACGATTACATTGATTTCTATTATGAAAGGAATATCCCCGAAATGCTTTCGCGCGAAGGGCCGAAGGCCACCACGGGCGATGTAGATGGTAATGGCACCATCGATATCTATATAGGTGGAACGCCAGGCCACCCGGGCCAGATATACCTGCAGGATGCTTCGGGTAAATTTGCAAAGAAGACGGAGCCGGCCTTTCAACACTTCGGTGAATTTGAAGATGAGGCGGTGCTTCTTTTTGATGCGGACCAGGACGGCGACCTCGACCTTTTTGTCGGTCCCGGCGGTAACAACAATCCCTCCTTCAGCACGATGATGCTGCCGAGGTTCTTTAAGAATGACGGCAAGGGGAATTTCACCTCGGACCCTACGGTTTTCCAAACGAAGGAAGGCGTGAATACCGGCGTCGTGATACCCTATGACTTCAATCATGATGGATATATCGACCTGTTTGTCGGTGGCCGGAGCCTGCCCCGCGAATATGGAGTATCACCGTCCAGCTTCCTCTATGTGAATGATGGCCACGGTCACTTCTCCGATATCGCCAAAACAAAGAATCCGGATATTGCAAACATCGGCATGGTCACCGGTGCGATATGGGCCGATATTGCCGGCGATAAGGACAAGGAACTCGTGATAGTTGGAGAATGGATGTGCCCGAGAATATTTTCCTTTAAGAAAGATAGGTTCGAAGAGATAAAGACCAACCTCAGTAATCTCTATGGCTGGTGGCAGACGGTGGCTGCGGCGGATGTAAATGGGGATGGCAAGGAAGACCTGTTGCTTGGAAATATCGGCGAGAATTTCTACCTGCATCCCGATGAGAAGAACCCCGTAAAGCTTTGGATAAATGACTTCGACCAGAACAATGCGCCCGATATTGTGATGTCCAGTACCGTGAATGGAAGGGACATGCCCGTCTTCCTCAAGAAGGATATGCAGGATCAACTACCATTGTTGAAGAAGAAGAATCTCCGCAATGCAGAGTATGCGAAGAAGTCCATCGAGGAGCTCTTCCTGGAGAAAGACCTCACGACCGCTGTTCAGAAGAAATTCAACTATACAAAATCCTGCATGGCTATCAATAAAGGCGACGGGCAATTCTCGGTCGAGGCCTTCGATCCGATGGTGCAGCTCTCTTCGGTGAATGCCATCAATTACACCGATGTGAATGGAGATGGTTTGCCGGACCTGGTGCTTGGAGGGAATAATTTCTGTTTCATCCCGCAATTCGGGCGGTTGGATGCCAGCCTGGGTCATGTATTGCTGAACGAAGGAAAGGGCAGGTTCAAATGGTTGTACCCCGATCAGTCGGGTTTAAATATCAAAGGACAGGTCCGTGATATTACCGTGGTACCATCGGGAAGCCGGAAGCTGTTGTTGTTTCTGGTGAACGATGAATACCCACAACTGTTCGAAATGAAGACGATCGTGAGATGAGGCGCCGATCGTGAATCGTGAATCGTCAATCGTGAATTGAAGCTCAAAACGATATGAAAATACTAATCGTAACGCAACTTCAATTCACGATTGACGACTCACGATTGACGACTGATGATTGATGGCTAATAAATAATTTGCACTGTGAATTGGAATAAATCGCTTTGGACTAATATTGTAAGCATCATCCTGCTCGGCTGTATCATTTCCGGTTGTAAGTCCGGAATGAAAGGCCCTGTATTGTTCAAGGTGCTCGACAGCAAAAGGACGGGACTCAACTTCAGCAACGATCTTTCCTATAACCAGCAGTTCAATCTTTTCAAATACATCTATTTCTACAACGGTAGCGGCATCGGCGCCGGCGATTTTAATAATGATGGAAAGATCGACCTGTTCTTCGGCTCCAATCAGCACGACAATAAATTGTACCTGAATACCGGCGACCTTAAATTCAGGGATGTAACGAAAGATGCACATATTCCCGAAGATGGCGGATGGACGACCGGCGTGTCGGTAGTAGACATCAATAACGATGGATTATTGGACATCTATGTCAGCAGGGTAGGACACTATGAGACGCTGAAGAGTAAGAACCAGCTACTGATCTGTGGAGGCATCGACAAGAACGGCGTGCCTTTCTATACCGATAAGGCGCCGGAATATGGACTGGATTTTTCCGGCTTCAGTACGCAAGCCGTTTTCTTCGACTACGATCTCGACGGCGACCTCGATATGTTCCTGCTCAATCATTCCGTGCACGAGAACGGCACCTTTCGCCCACGCAAGGAATTTATCGGCACCTACCATCCTCTTTCCGGCGACCGGTTCTATCGTAATGATGCAGGCAAGTTCACAGACGTAACAAAGGAGACTCAAATCAATAGCAGCGCAATTGGCTATGGACTCGGTGTTGCCGTGGCTGATATCAATCTCGATGGTTACCCGGATATGTATATCGGGAATGATTTCCACGAGAATGATTATCTCTACATCAACCAAAAGGATGGAACGTTTAAGGAAAGCGGCGAGCAGGAGCTGATGCACACGAGCCAGTTCTCCATGGGAGTCGACGTAGCCGATGTGAACAACGACGCCTACCCGGAGATCATTTCAACGGATATGCTTCCTTCCGATCCCTATATCCTCAAGCGGTCGTTAGGGGAAGATACCTGGGATATCTTCAATTACAAGATAAGCGTGGGATACTCCCACCAGTACACACGGAATAATTTCCAGGCCAACAGGAAGAACGGAATGTTCAGCGAGATGGGATTGTATAGCGGAATAGCGGCGACCGACTGGTCATGGGCGCCCCTCTGGATGGACTTCGACAACGATGGCCTGAAGGACCTCTTCATCTCCAATGGCATCCCGAAGCGGATGAACGATATCGATTATATCAACTTCGTCACGAATGGCGATATACAACAGAAGATAAGGGAGAATAATATGGCGGGGAAGGACATTGACCTCATCAATAAATTTCCCGAGATAAAACTCCCCGATAAGTTTTACCGCAACAACGGCGCCTATTCCTTTACCGATGAGGCCGATGAAATAGAGGGCAGCGTTCCCACTTTCTCCAATGGCTCGGTATATGCCGATCTCGACAATGACGGCGATCTTGATATAGTCGTAAATAATATCGACGCGCCGGCGCTGGTATATGAGAACAGGACCAACCAACCCACACGACGCGCCTCCCTCGAGATAAAGCTGAAGGGATCCACAGGCAACCGGAATGCCATCGGTGCAAGGGTCATCCTTTTTTCCGGTGAACAGGTGAGGACGTATGAGAAGTACCCGGCGAAGGGATTCATGTCGAGTATGGAAGTGCCACTGCTGATCGGCCTCGATAAGACCAGGGTCGACTCGCTGTTGCTCGTGTGGCCCGATAATACCTACCAGCATCTGACGGTGGACACTACGAAGTTTTCCATGACGGTGACATACCAGGCGGGACTGCCTTCCTTCAACTTCGGCATCATCAGGGACAGGGAGCTGCCGACCACACGAAAGATGGTGGACGTTACAACCGAAGCCGGCATCGACTATGTTCATAAGGAAAATCATTTTGCGGAATTCGACCGCGAGCCATTGTTGCCGCACATGCTATCGTCAGAGGGTCCGGCGCTTGCTGTTGCGGATGTCAACCACGATGGCCTCGATGATATATTCTTCGGCTCCTCCAGGGATGGAAAGGATGCGATATTCCTTCAGCAAGCATCGGGAAAATTTATAAGAAGCCTGCAGCCTCAACTGGATAAGGATAGCGCGTTCGAAGACGTGGCTGCGGCATGGACGGATGTGAACAACGATGGCAACCTCGACCTCGTGGTTGCCTGCGGTGGAAACGAGTTCTACGGTAACGATGCAAATAATTCCCCGCGGGTATATCTGAATGACGGCAAGGGCAATTTCACCAGGCTCGACAATGCATTTACCAATCTCTTTCTTACGGCATCCTGTGTCGTTTCCTGCGATTTCAATGGGGATGGATACACGGATCTCTTCATAGGCGGAAGGGCAGTTCCCTGGGAATACGGGCAGATACCCCAGTCATATCTCCTGCTCAATGACAAGTCGGGAAGATTTAAAGATGTGACCACCCAATATGCCAAAGAACTTTCGAATGCGGGCTTTGTCACGCAGGCGATATGGTTCGACATCGATAAGGATGGCGATAAGGACCTGCTATTGTCGTTGGAATGGGGCGGCCTCTGTGCCTTCATTAACGAGAAAGGCCAATTCACCCGAAAGATGCTAACGGATAAGAAGGGATGGTGGAACTTCATCCTGCCATATGACATCGACAACGATGGCGATATCGATCTTATCGCAGGCAACCTGGGATTGAACAGCCGCATTAAGGCATCTGAGAAGGAGCCGGTGAGGCTGTACTACGGCGACTTCGACGAGAATGGGAAGAAGGAACAGGTGCTGACCTATTATCTTGCCGGCCGCGAGATACCGTTTGCGAATAAGTCGGAACTGGAGAAGCAGATTCCGGTACTCAAGAAGAAATTCCTGTATGCGGGTGATTTTGCAAAGGCGACGCTTAGGGAATTGTTTGGTGCGGAGCCATTGGATAAGGCGGAGGTACTGACGGCCGATTATTTTTCAAACGCAATACTCATCAATAATGGTAATCTCCAGTTCGACGTGAGAGAAATGCCGCCGATGGCGCAGCTGAGTCCGTTCAGGACGGCAACGATCGTGGATGCCAACAACGATAAACTTCCGGATATTCTCCTGATGGGAAACTATTACGACAATAATATCCAGATGGGAAGATACGATGCCGACTTCGGCTCATTGCTCGTGAATAAGGGGAATGGCCGGTTCGATTGCCAGCTTATCAATGGCCTTACAGTGAAGGGACAGGTGCGTCACATCCTCCCGGTAACGATTGGCAAGGAAGCGGCGTGGGTGCTGGCCCGCAATAGTGATTCTTCGATGATGATAAAATTCCAATTAGCCAATTAGCCAATGTGGTAATGTGCCAATGATCCTTATCAGAAATGTCTTCCCTGATCCTAACCAGGAATGTCTTTCCCGATCGAAGCACGCCCAATTTGCACATTGGCTAATTTGCACATTATCTAATTGGGTTTACATTATTGGAAACACAACCTTCGTCACCCAATGCCCCGTATCAACCTGCGTGCGGTCGGTAATCAGCGAGAAGAAGGGGATCGCGGGTGCGGTGATCCGGTAATCATTTACAAATAGAGAGACCTGCTGATAGGCGTGATTGATGGACGTGGATCCGCCCATTACTTCCGTTGTCAGTACCTTGGCTCCCGTCATCATTTTCTTATTCACAATACCGGGCGCTATGGCCAGTTCCCTATCGATGGGCAGTGCGACCATCAGCAGGTAGTTAAGGCTATCGACCGTACTTACATTCATCATCGGGTAGCCGGTGATCTTTCCGGACCTTGCTCCGACGTGCTGCTTCAGCCGGTCGATCAGCGCATAGATGAAAGGAATATCGGGATAGGTTTTAGTTTCGGCAGTCGTGGTGACAAGAAAGGAATCGACTACCTTTTCCTGGCGGATAAAAATTCCATAGATATTCTCCGGATTGATATAGAAATTTTTCATTTTTTCCAAAATGGTATCCATGTCCTGTTTCAGGTCTTTGGCTCTGAACCACGCCCGTACCCTGCTAAACGGGTTATAAGAGGTTATCATAAGGCCCTCCCAGGAAAACTTTAGGGAATCACCGGAGAGAGGGATCGTATTCAACGAAGTACTTGCCGTAACACCATTGTCGAGGATCGAGATCGCCGGTGAAATATTTTTCCTCGTATCTACGATATACCTGTGATTATGATAGAACAGGGCAATGGATGTATCCTCTCCTGCAGATGAGCTGTCCGTAGCTGGCCACCACCTGGTCCAGGTGTTCCTGTCGAGCAGGGTCCTCCGTACGCCGCGATCATTTGCCGTAAAAGAGATCTCCCTTTGCACGCGTATCGTATCCGGGATGAAGAGATAAATTATTGCAATAGCCACGAGCAGTAACACCAGTAATGCGATCAGCCATTTTCTCATACAGCAGGGTTTATTTTCTTAACTATGTTTTAAACAAATAAAGGTAAATTCACTCACTCGATTTTTCATTAAAATATAGCTATGTTTCGGTTGCTTCTCCTTTTTTCTTTCCTGGTGCTGGTAAATGATTCATCCGCCCAGGATCCATGGAAGATAAGTGCATCCTCTATCAACCCCTCGAATTATTACGGCGTCACAGTGGCCAATGGCATGATCGGTATCGTTTCATCCCCCGAGCCATTCAAGGTAAAGGATGTTGTACTGGCGGGCGCCTACGACCTGTATGGCCGCGGCCGCGTGAGCAATTTTCTGAAGAGCTTCAACCTTCTCAATATGTACCTGGAAGTGGAAGGCAAGCGGATCGGTACAAAGGAAGCATCCAATATGAAGCAGGAGCTCGACATGAAGAATGCGTCGTTCACCACCACCTTTGACTACACCGACAAGGCCTCGGTTTCCTATACCTACTATTCCCTTCGCCAGCTTCCCTATACCGTTCTCATGGACGTGACCATTACGGCGAAGAAAGATATCGCCATCACCGGCGCAAGCGTGATGGAAGCGCCGGATGCGTTGAAAGACGTTCAGAATTATTACAACGAGATAGACCGCCCGCATGTGGTGATAAGCCTTTTGACCTCCACGGCAAAGAGCCCCACAGGCAAGCTCCTGATGTGTGCGAGCAATACATTCCTCTTCGATGAACCACACGGAAGCGAGCCGCGCGTGATCCATGAGATGTGGGACAACAATATGCACCTGATGAAATTTTCGAAGAAGATAAAGGCAGGAGAATCGTACCGTTTCTCCATAGCCGGCTCATCCATCACCTCGGCGCATCATAGCGATCCGCTGAATGAAGCGGAACGCTCCACCATCTTCGCCAAGCTACAGGGACGTCAACGGTTGATCGACTTTCATACACGCGCCTGGGCCGATCTCTGGAAAAGCGATATCACCATTGAAGGCGATGCGCAGAGCCAACAGGATATTCATAGCATGCTGTATCATTTGTATTCCTTTACCAGGGAAGGCACGGCCTATTCGCCTTCGCCCATGGGGCTGAGCGGTCTCGGTTACAACGGGCATGTATTCTGGGATACCGACCTGTGGATGTTCCCCGCTATGCTCGTGCTACACCCGGAGCTCGCGAAGAGCATGATCGAATACCGCTTCGAAAGACTTGATGCCGCAAGGAAGAATGCATTCAGTAAAGGATATAAGGGCGCGATGTTTCCCTGGGAAAGTGCCGACAGCGGAGTAGAAGAGACACCTGTGTGGGCCCTGAGCGGTCCATTCGAACATCATATCACCGCCTGCGTAGGACTTGCCGCATGGAATTATTACTGCGTTACGCAGGATAAGAACTGGCTTCGTGAAAAAGGATGGCCCATTCTCTCCGCAACCGCGGAATTCTGGGCGAGCCGTGTAGAAAGGAATGGCCCGGGCAAATTCGATATCAGGAACGTGGTGGCGGCAGACGAGTGGGCGGAGAATATAGATAACGATGCATTCACCAATGCCGCCGCAAAATCCAACCTGCAAGCCGCAACGGAAGCCGCAAAGCTTCTGGGCATCACGCCCGACCAGGACTGGCTGTATGTTGCGAATAATATTCCCATCCTGAAAATGGAAGACGGCGTAACGCGCGAGCATGCCAGCTACAAAGGCGAAGGCATCAAGCAGGCGGATGCGAACCTGCTTGCCTATCCCCTGAAACAGATCACCGATCCCGCGCAGGTGAAAAAAGACCTGGAGTATTATGAATCGAGGGTGCCCAATGAAGGCACACCCGCCATGACGCAGGCCATCTTCACCTTATTATATGCACGCGCGGGGAACCGGGAGAAGGCCTTTCATTGGTTCCAGGACGCCTATCTCCCCAACCTGAATCCTCCGTTCCGTGTAATTGCCGAAACCAAGGGAGGCACCAATCCATACTTCGCCACGGGCGCCGGCGGCGTATTGCAGAGTGTCCTGATGGGTTTCGGCGGACTCGATATTACCCCGAAAGGCCTTGTGCAGGTGAAGTCGGTGCTCCCAGGTTCCTGGAAGAGCCTGACCATAACAGGAGCGGGTCCACAGAAGACAACTTTTGTTGTTCGGTAAGACTGGAAAAAGGCTCACTGAAAGGGTTTTAGCAAGGAATCTTCAGTTATCGTGTATAATTTACGCGTTGCAGCTTTTTTGCTTGCAAATTTGTCTTATTTTGTGCCGATCGATTGAATAAGTGAAAAAAATTGCCGCCATATTACTCATCATCGTACTGTTTTTCAACTGGTACGGCTATCGCATCGTCGCGGGTATGATGGAGAAAAAGGCGGATATAGCCCTGGACAACCGGCTCGACAATAATCAATACGACGAATCCCAACTCATAGAACTACGCGTGGCGCTTGATGTTCCCTACCAGAACAACCAGAGTGAATTCGAACGTCACTATGGCGAAATGCAGATAGACGGGAAGTATTACACGTACGTAAAAAGGAAGATCGAAAATGGCTTCCTCATCCTGAAATGCATTCCCAACGACGGCAAGCAACGGATCAAGGCCGCCGGCAATGATTTCTTTAAAATGGCCAATGGCCTCGATCAAAACCACCAGCAGGACAAGAAGGGTAATACCTCCTTCGCCAAGAATTTCTGGAGCGAGTACGATGATCAGCTGAATAGTTTCGATATCGATCCTTCGTCGGATGCTATCCACACACGATTCATTCACAATTCCATTTCTTTATACAACAGCAACCGCTCGACCCCCGAGCGCCCGCCGGATCACAGCCTGTATCTCCTTAGCTGATGATCTTGTTGATTTCTTCCCTTGCAGGGAGGAATGACTTACATACTTAAATAAGCGTACACACATAGTGAAGAAGTATTCATGCATTGCCATAATGGCCATTCTTGCATTCTGTTCATGTAATGGAAAGCCGGGTGATTATAAAAAATTTACCAGCGATCCGTTGTTGTTCAGCCAGGTGGTTCATGAGTTGAACACGGTCGTAATGGGAAATAATTTCAGCCCGATCGTTGCATCCCGCAATTACTTATATGCCAGCGTTGCTGCCTATGAAGTGATCGCCGGCGGCTATCCGGATAAGTTTTATTCGCTGGCCGGGCAGCTAAAAGGATTGAAGCCTGTGCCAGGGCCGGACACCGCAAGGTCCATCGATATAGACTTCGGAGCACTGCTTGCGTTTGTTAAAGTAGGAGAGGCCGTCACTTTCCCAGCGGGCAGCATGAAGGACTATGTGGATAGCGTGAAGCAACTCGCTTTGGACAAGGGAATGCCGGAAGAAACGATGGCCAACACCGTTGCCTATGCAGATAGCGTGGCAGCCGCCATCATCCAGTGGAGCAAGGGCGACAACTATGCGCAAACACGAAGCGCTCCCAAGTACACGGTGATGGATACGCCCGGACGCTGGGTGCCCACGCCCCCCGCGTACGCATCGGCCATGGAACCGCACTGGCGTGAGATACGCACGGTTGTGCTGGACAGCGCCAACCAGTTTACTCCACCGCCGCCATTGGAGTTCAACATGACAGACAAGAACAGTCCTTATTACCTCGAGGTGATGTCGATAAAAAATGCAGGCGATAGTCTCACCGATGAACAGAGACATATTGCGAATTTTTGGGATGACAACCCTTTCAAGTTGAATGTATCGGGTCACGTGATGTTCGGCACGAAGAAGTTCTCCCCTCCCGGTCACTGGATGAGTATTGTGGGGATAGCGGCGAAGAAAGCAAATATCGACTATGCAAACACGGTGTATGCCTATGTGATCTCAACCATTTCTCTTTTCGATTCATTCATTCAATGCTGGGATGAGAAATACCGTCACAATACGGCCCGTCCCGAGACAGTGATCAATAAATTCATCGATCCGGAATGGCAGCCGCTGCTGCAAACGCCTCCCTTTCCCGAGTACACCTGTGGCCATTCTACCGCTTCCGCAGCAACGGCAGAAGCACTCACCGCCGTGTTTGGTGACAATTTCGCCTACACCGATACTACTGAAATGGAATTCGGTATTGCAAGCCGTTCATTTAAGTCGTTCAGGGAAGCAGCAGTGGAAAACAACTGGGCGCGTTTCTATGGAGGCATTCATTTTCATCATTCCTGTATCATCAGTACGGAATATGGAAAGAAAGTGGGCGTCCTCGTGGTACAGAAACTAAAATTTAAAAAATAACATCAATTGATAACTACCAAAACAACTTTTATGAAACGTTTATATTTTATCTTCTTCATCGCCATTATGGCCAGCCAGTTAAAAACCTCAGCACAAGGTTGCGTAGCCATCAAGGGCACGGCAGGCGTGTGTACAAGGCCCTCCGATGTGAAGGGATGGGAGCTCAACCTCAACAACCGTTATTTCAAATCATATAAGCACTTTGTGGGAACGGAAGAACAGAAGCAGCGCATTGAAGAACACAGCAACGTGATCAATCATTCTTACGAGCTCGATATTACCGCTACCCGCACCGTCAATACAAGATGGTCGCTGGCAATGACACTGCCGATCATGGATTTTGCCCGCTCTTCGCTCTATGAGCATGATAGCAAGACAAGACACACCACGCATTCATTCGGCATCGGCGATGCGCGGTTCTCCGCTTATCGCTGGATGTTCGATCCGGTAAAATATCATAAAGGAAATATCCAGCTCGGTCTGGGCATCAAGTTGCCGACCGGCGATTACAACTACCAGGAATATTTCTTCAAGAAGGCCGATTCAAGCGTACTGGGACCGGTAGACCAATCCATCCAGCCCGGCGATGGCGGCACGGGAATAACATTTGAGCTGAACACCTTCTATAATTTCAGTCATAAGGTAGGCGTGTACGGAACTTTCTTCTATCTGGTGAATCCCCGCGAGACCAATGGTACATCGACAACCAGGGGCAGCGTCGCATCTCCCGCTGCGAAGAAATACAACACCGAGGTGATGAGCGTCCCAGACCTCTTCATGGCACGCGCAGGCGTAAGCTATATGGTCAATAAGTTGAATTTCTCCGGTGGCGTGCGCGTAGAAGGACTTCCCGCCAAGGATCTTGTAGGAGGAAGCCGCGGTTTCAGGAGACCGGGATATATCGTTTCCGCCGAACCATCCATAACATATGTAGGCAAGAAGTTCAGCATAAACCTGAACGTTCCCTTTGCGCTTGAAAGAAACCGTACTCAAAGTGATTCAGATAAGCGCAGAACCAAGGATACCGGCATGAAGGTGCAGGGTGATGCCGCCTTTGCAGATTATCTCGTCAGTGCTGGCATTACTTTCCGTTTATAATAAATTGTTGACTACCAAAAACTGCTCTAATTAGTATGAAACGAAATTCAATCAAGTCGCTCGTCGCCATCCTCTGCTGTTCGCTGGGAATGGCATCATTGCCCGCTGCTGCGCAGACCGACATCGACGCCATCATGATGGAGAAAAATGCCTTGTGTGTGGGTCCCATGTTCAGCTACAGCAGCTGGAAGGACTATTGGGAGGGAACGCTCAAGAGGAACAATCTTAACCTGGGGACTGTGTCGACGCAGACCTACAGTTTTATGGGCGCCTATGGACTGAACCGGAATATCAATCTCCTGTTCAATGTTCCCTATGTGAAGACGAAGGCATCGGCCGGCACCTTGCATGGAATGAAAGGCTTCCAGGACCTAAGCCTGTTTGTGAAATGGCGGGCTTTGCGGAAACACATGGGAGATGGTAATTTATCGCTGTTCGGTATAGCCGGCGTATCGGTGCCCATGACCGACTATGTAGCTGACTTCCTCCCGCTCTCTATCGGTTTGCATAGTAAGACGGCGATGGCAAGGGCGATGGTGGACTACCAGCATGGAAATCTCTTCGTTACCGGTTCGGCTACCTATGTGTTGCGCGACAATATCAAGATCGACCGTACTTCTTATTATACCGACGAGGAACACTTGACGAATGAAGTGGCCATGCCCGATGGGGCCAGCTTTAATTTCCGCGCGGGTTTCCGTAATCAAAACGTCATCGCAGAAGCAGTAGTAAATAACTGGACAACGCTGGGCGGATTCGATATTACCCGGAACAACATGCCTTTTCCCAGTAATAGAATGAATGCAACAACGGTAGGAGTGAATGTAAAATATGTGATGCCGTTCCTTCCTCAACTTTCTATCGTAGCGGGCGGAAATACCACCGTTGCGGGGAGAAACATGGGGCAGGCCACTTCCTTCTATGGCTCGTTCTTCTATGTGTTTGACCTGGGAAAGAAGACTAAAACCCAAACCAAAACCGGTACGACCACCAATTGATCTTTTACTACTAAATTAACTACGATGAAGAAATTGATCTATTCAACCCTGGCGCTGCTGGCGATTACATCTATCGCCATTGTGAGTTGCACGAAAGAAGTGGACGACAGGACCGATAATACACCTGCACTCACTCCTGCGAACATCGACCTGAACGCGGGAAACTGGAAGCCCATATTACTGACAGGTCCGGAGGAATTCGCAGTCCCTGCTCCTTCTGCCACCACGACTCCCGATTACATTGCGCAGCTCAATGAGATAAAGGATTTCCAGGCAAACCTCACGAGCGATGAAAAGAGGAGCGTTAAGTTCTGGAGCGCCGGCGGCATTCTCCGGTGGAACGAAATCCTTAGGGATCTCGTTGCCAAACACAATGTTCCTCCATACCAGAACATCGATGGCACATACCCTTTTCCCAATGCCAATAATCCCCTGGCCTATCCAACATTTCCTTTCTCCAACCCTCCCTATGCAGCACGCGCGTATGCTTACGTGAGCGCCGCTCAGTATGATGCGTTGGTGGCGGCATGGCATTATAAAAAATTATACAACAGGGCAGCACCCTATAAAGTGGATGCCACGATAAACTCGCTGATACCAAAGACCGACCTGCCATCCTATCCTTCCGAGGATGCGGTGATAGCGGGTGCTGCCGTGGAAATGCTGAAGCTTTTGTTCCCGGGCGACCAGGACTACATACAGCAAAAGGCAGAAGAGCAAAAGAGATCGAGGATCATTGCCGGGGCAAATGTGAGAAGCGATATCGAGGCCGGCGAAGCATTGGGAAAACTCGTTGCGCAGAAATTCGTTACCCGTGCTCGTGGCGACAGGGCCGGAGCTGCAGCGGGAAACCAGGCAAGCTGGACAAAGCTTTCAACGGATTGTGTTTCCAGGGGTGAAGTGCCCTGGGTCAGTCTCGAAGCACCTGTGCGCCCACCGATGCTTCCTGCCTTCGGCGTGGTAAAGGCCTTCTTATTCGATTCGCTGACCGGCGTATCGTTGAGACCCGTGCCTCCACCACCTACGAACAGCCAGCAAATGAAGGACGAAACTGCAGAGGTCTACGAGTTTGTTCATAACCCTACCAGGGAGAGAACGGCCATTGTCCATTTCTGGGCGGATGGCGTAGCTACCTATAGTCCGCCCGGTCACTGGGATGCTATAGCCGCCGACGATTTTATCACCAGGGACTTCAGCGAGATCCGCTGGGCGAGGAATATGGCATTGCTCAATATGGCGATGATGGATGCAGGTATCGTGTGCTGGGAGGCCAAGTTCTTTTACTTTAATGCGCGCCCGACACAGCTGAACCCTGCAATAAAGACGCTGACAGGTATACCGAATTTCCCAGCCTATATTTCCGGGCACTCGACATTCAGTGCAGCGGCCGCGACGATCCTGGGACACATTGTACCCGAAAGAGCTACCGATTATACGGCCATGGCCCAGGAGGCCTCGAATTCACGCATTTATGGCGGCATTCACTATCGCAGCGATTGTGCCATGGGGCTGGTGACAGGAAAGAAGGTCGGCGACTATGCCGTTTTACGGGCAACAACAGATGGAGCAGAATAAAATATTCGTATAGTAAGCATTAACAGAAAAACGCCGCTAGTCTTGGCGGGGTTTTATTTTTAAATTTTCTTTTCGATCAAAATGCAAATCAACGCGCGGCAAAATATTAATTACACTTTACGCATAGCCGTAGCCATGTGTTTCATTGGCCACGGATCCTTTGGGATCATCACGAAGCCCATCTGGTGCAACTATTTCGCCGTTTTTGGTATAGGGCAGAGCATGTCATATCAACTCATGCCCGTGGTTGGGTGCATCGATATCCTTATCGGGTTAGCGATGTTAATCTATCCGATCAGGGCCATCCCGGCGTGGCTTGTCATCTGGGGGCTCGTCACCGCATTCCTCAGGCCCCTCTCCGGTGAGCCCTTCGCGGAATTTATCGAACGTGCCGGGAACTTCGGAGCCCCGCTCGCCTTGCTGGTTCTTGCGGGGACCCCCAGGACATTTAAGGGCTGGTTCACCCGCATGGATGCAAAGGCGCCGGTGACCATTAAGACACGGAACAATCTTCAGCTTTGCCTGCAGGTAGTGGGTTTTCTCCTCCTGCTCGGCCATGGCTGGTTGAATATCACACAGAAGAAAGGATTGGTGAGTCAGTATGAATCGCTGGGTTTTTCCGACCCGTACCTCGTTGCACAGATCGTAGGAATTGCGGAGATCGCGGCGGCTTTCATGATACTCGTAAAGCCCTTCCGCCCGCTGATCCTTGTCTTTTTCTTATGGAAGATGGGGAGTGAGCTATTCTACCCGCACTACGACCTGCTCGAGTGGATCGAGCGGGGCGGAAGCTACGGGACCTTGCTGGCGCTTTGGTTTTCCACGGACAAATCAGCATTCAGGACCTATTCCGGGCATAGTATTCAAGAAGAAATCTGAACTTATGAGAAATTTTCTATACATTAACACCTCGACAAACTTTTTCGATATATAAGCATTCACGGCGTTGTAATTCTTTACTGACGCCTTTTTTTTTTTGTTAACCGTGAAGTCATGAAGTATATCCTTCTACTTATAAGTATGTCGGCCATCCTGGCAACCGCAAGGGCGCAGCAACACTCCAGTGACACATTGGTGCATGCACGGGCTCTCGACAGTATCATTCTCATATCTTATCTCAATCAGAATATCATCCGTCCGTTACCTCCTGTATCGGGCACCTATCTTTTCTCGGGAAAGAAGACGGAAGTAATAGACATGGGCCAGCTGCCTGCCGATATCACCAACAAGACGGCCAGGCAGGTGTTTGCAAAAGTGCCCGGGCTATTCGTGTACGACATGGACGGAGCAGGCAACCAGATAAACATAGCTACACGGGGGTTGGATCCTCACCGCGGCTGGGAATTCAATATCCGGAAGGACGGTGTGATCGTCAATTCCGATATGTATGGTTATCCCGCCAGCCATTACAGCATTCCATTGGAGAGTGTGGCCCGCGTGGAACTCGTTCGTGGTACGGGCTCGCTTCAATATGGCGCACAGTTCGGCGGCATGTTGAACTATGTGTCGAAGCAGGGAGATACAACGCGGCCCATTAGTTTTGAAAGCATCAATTCAACGGGATCGTATCATCTCGTAAGTTCTTATAATGCCATTGGAGGGAAATATGGCAAATTCAGGTACTACGCCTATATGCAGAAGAAATCCCGCGGCGGCTACAGGGACAATGAACATACCGATGCCAATGCCGAAGGGATCATACTTACCTATCAGCCGGTCTCCACGCTATCTGTAAGAGCGGAGTGGGGGCATTCGAAATATATCTATCGCATTCCGGGACCGCTAACCGATAGCATGTTTCATGCAGACCCGAGACAGGCAACGCGATCGAGGAATTATTTCAGTCCCAGCATTCATATTCCCTCGATAACGATCAACTGGCAAATGAGTCCATCAATGCATGTGCAACTGATGAGTTCGGCGGTTATCGGTAAGCGCAACAGCGTGATGTTCGATAAGCCCACGAATGTGAGGGATACGATCAATGCCACGACGCTGGACTACAACAACCGCCAGATCGACATCGATGCATTCAATAGCTATACCACCGAACTCCGTTTGGTTAAGGAATACAGGCTTGCAGGGAAATCGGGCGCATTATCGGCCGGAGCCCAGTACATGAATAATGATCTGCATCGCACCCAGCTGGGAAAGGGAACCACGGGAAGCGATTATGATATGACGCTGCTCGACCCTGTGTTCGGGCGCGATGTTCATTTGAAGACGCATAATATCGCGGTCTTCGCCGAGAACTCGTTCCAGTTGACGAAGGAACTTTCACTGAATGCAGGTGCGCGTATCGAGACGGGCCGCACGGATATGAGCGGCACGATCGTGTACTATCCCGACAATGCCATTCCTGTTTCCATCAGTCATCATTTCCCATTGCTGGGAGTCAATGCGAGTTATAAACCAGCGAAGAATATCGAAGTCTATGGAGGATGGTCACAGGCCTATCATCCCATGCTCTTCAAGGATCTCATTCCTGCATCGCTCTATGAGAAAGTGGATCCGGCCATCAGGGACTCGAAAGGGTATAATGCGGAACTGGGCTTCAGGGGAAACTGGAGTTTCCTTCGCTGGGATATCAATGCATTCCTGTTGAAGTATAATAATCGTTTTGGAACGCTTGCGCAAACCGACGACCAGGGAAACCTGGTGCTATACCGCACCAATATCGGCAACTCCCTTGCGAAAGGATTGGAGATGCTGCTGCAGGCCGACTGGTTGCTCGGCGCCAGGACGGGTTTTTCGGTCTTCACTTCCACGGCGATCGTACATGCGCGGTATAACCATGCGATCGTCAAGTCGGGCAATACCAATGTCGATATCGAAGGGAATAAAGTAGAAAGCGCCCCGGATCTCATTTCTCGTAATGGCGTTACGTTCCGTTTCGGCAAAGCGAGCATCTCCGCATTGTATAGCTATTCATCGAGCAGCTATGCCGATGCCCTGAATACGGTGGAACCGCTGAAGGCAACGGGAGCGGTGGGATTGGTACCCTCATACGGACTGCTCGATCTCAATGCAGCTCTCAGGCTGACGAAGAATATTGACCTCAAGATGAATATCAACAATGTTACGGACAGGCAGTACTTCACCAAGCGCCCGAGTTTTTATCCGGGGCCGGGTGTCTGGCCTTCGGAAGGAAGGAATTTCACAGCGACGATCGGTGTACGTCTGTAATTGCGTTTTTTAAACCGTGCCTTATTTCAATTGATCAATTAACACTTGTAAAAATCAATCTATGCCATTCATTCCCCTGGAAGATCATCTGCCCGGTATAACAGGATTACTGGAATACAGCAAAGACACGGCTGCGCCCATTCGGGAACTGACCCAAATCCTCTTGAGAGGCCTTTCCACTCTCACCGAAGGCGAGCGGGAGTTGATAGCAACCGTGGTATCCTACCGTAATGAGTGTAAGTTCTGCATGACCGCACATACGGCGGCAGCGGATATTCTTTTGGGAGATGAAACGACGGCAGCGAGTGTAAAGAATGATATTGGCACTGCAGCGGTAAGCGATAAAATGAAGGCATTGCTCACTATCGCTGCGCAGGTCCAGGAATCGGGAAAGGCCGTAACAACTGAAACAATAGAGAAAGCCAAACAGGCGGGCGCTACAGACCTGGAGATACACGATACGGTATTGATCGCTGCTTTGTTTTGCCTGTACAACCGGTATGTGGATGGACTGGCAACGGTCACTCCATCGGATCCGGCTTTCTACCAGGGACTGGGACAAAGATTAAAGAACCACGGATATAACAGGCTGCCGCAGGGCTATGATCATTTGAAAAAGGAGAAGGCTTAGATAAACGTATTGCCAATAAAAAACTTGCTGCGATGAACCGGATCTATTCATTGATAATTCTTGCCGCGTTCCCCCTGCTTTTCTTTTCCTGCACGGAAAGGACTGCTGGCAATGAGGAGATGGCCAAATTGCTTGCCTCTGTTGCCCAACAGGTAAATGTTCCGGAGAACGGGTTTAGTACAGGCATCAGGTTGGCTAAGTACCAGGCCGTGCTCCGCGACGATAAGACCTACCGGGATTCCTGCCGTGATGATTTTTTTATCGGAAGATATTATCTCGAGATGGGAGAGGAGCAACAATGCATAAGTCGCCTGGAACATCTTTTGAGTGTAGTGAAGCCGGAAGACGCAGGCGTGCGGCGGATCATCAGCAAGAACCTGGCTATTGCATGGCTGAGAGTGGGTGAGAGGACGAATTGCATACATGGCCACGGCGAGCAATCCTGCATATTGCCCATTGCGCTGAAAGGCATACACAGTGATAAAGCGGGTTCACAAAGAGCGATCGACATTTATTCGAGGCTCCTGGATGAAGACTCTTCCGACCTGGAGAGCCGCTGGCTTTTGAATATAGCCTACATGACAACCGGTGGGTATCCTTTGCTCGTTCCGCACAAATATCTCATAAACAATCTCGGGGTCGATACCGCTTTCCAGGTAAAGCCGTTTGCAGAT
>Ga0193753_10000119_pt1 | contig 72279 bp, 64 predicted proteins | sample H1c2metaG_FD_144925 | JGI IMG/M metagenome (GOLD analysis project Ga0193753, IMG submission 144925) | Soil microbial communities from a riparian zone of the East river system, Colorado, United States - H1c2 | ecosystem: Environmental > Terrestrial > Soil > Riparian zone | place: USA: East...
CGGCGCCGCCGCCCTTGATCAGGTGCTTGTGCGGATCGCATTCGTCGGCGCCGTCGACGTACAGCGCCAGCGGGCCGGCATTGTTCAGGTCGATCACCTCGATGCCGTGTTCGCGCAGGCGCTGCGTGCTCTGTTCCGAACTCGATACCGCGCCGGCGATGCGGTGCTTGATCCGTCCCAGCGCGTCGATGAAGAAGGCCACGGTGGAACCGGTGCCGACGCCTACGATCATGCCGTCTTCGACGTAATCGACCGCTTTTTCGCCGGCCAGGCGCTTGGCTTCGGACACGGACTGCTCCTGGGGAATTATTCGAGGGAAAGGAGGAATTTCCATTGCGCCGCCGACACCGGCAGCACCGACAGGCGGCTGCCGCGCTGGGTCAGGGCGAACGGACCCAGCGCTTCGGTGTGCGTCTTGATCTCTTCCAGCGAGATGACGCGCTTGAGCTTGCGTTCGAAGGTGACGTCGACCATCTCCCAACGCGGCTGCTCGCGCGCGCTTTTCGGGTCGTAGTAGTCCGATTTCTTCTCGAACTGGGTCGGATCCGGATAAGGCGCGCTGGCGACCGTGGCGATGCCTGCGATGCCGGGCACCTCGCAACTGGAGTGGTAGAACAGCACGCCGTCGCCGACCTGCATCTCTTTCATGTGGTTGCGCGCCTGGTAATTGCGCACGCCGGTCCAGGGTTCGGTCTTCACTTTCGCCAGATCGTCGATGGAAAACGTATCCGGCTCGGTCTTCATCAGCCAGTAGCGTTTGCGCGGGCTCATGCGGGCCTCTTTTGCGGGATCAGAGTGTCGTTTTCGCTGCAGACCGCGTCGAGCGGCACGTCCCAGGGTTCGATGGCCAGGTCGTCGATCTGCTGCGCGGCGAAAGCGGCGCCGACCAGCCAGGGCGGGGCGTCGCGCTCGCGCCGGAACGCGAAGCTGCGATCGTACCAGCCGGCGCCCATGCCGAGCCGGTGGCCGCGCGCGTCGAAGCCGACCAGCGGCGCGATCACCAGCGACATCGCATCGGCGTCGAGCAGCGAATCCGGCGCCAGGTCGGGTTCGGGAATGCCGTAACGGTTCGAGACCAAGGGATCGCCCGGCCGCCAAGGCGCGAAGCGCAAACGATCCTCATGCAGCACCGGCAGGCAATAAATCAATGCTGCAGGCAGCCGCAGCTGCCAGGCGTGCAGGGCGATTTCGCCGTCCATCGCCCAATAGCCGGCGACGTAGCCCTCAGCGGGCGCGAACGGCAATGCGAGCAGGCGCCCGGCCAGCGTTTCGGCGGCGCCGATGCGTTGCGCTGCGGGGATTTCGCGACGGCGCTGGCGCAGCTCGCGGCGCAGGGCGGCGCGATCCTGGGACGTGGTCGGGGATTCTGCGCCGGTCATGGCGCGGATTCTAAACGCTTTGCGAAGCGGGAGATCGCTCCGCTTTTGTAGGTGCGAATTTATTCGCACGCCTTTCACGTCTTGAGGAGCGTGCGAATAAATTCGCACCTACCAAGCTCTGCAGGGCTGTAATGCTCTTCGTAGGAGCGGCTTCAGCCGCGAGCTTTTCCCGCCGCATCGGCGCTCGAAGAGCTCGCGGCTGAAGCCGCTCTTACGAAAAGCCGGGCTAGCCAGCGCAAAGAAAAATGCATCCTCCGCCATGCCGATGCGCGCGAAACGACCTTGAACCTGAGGTTCAAGTGGGAACGCTTCGACGTCTTCGGGCTTTCCGCAACGGGGCGGACTTGCACACCTGACAGTCATCGCATCCCCGGTGTCGTTATTAAGGGACAAGGTGAATGTTTTACACGCCGTCGAACACGGCAGAGGACGCAGGCGAAGTATAGCGTGGCGATCGTGCGCGCGTCTTCCGTTCGTCGGGTTCGTACGCGTAAAAATATCCGAACGCGTTCAGCCTGGCGTTTCGAGCAGGCCGTCGAGCTTGCGCTGCAGCTCGTTGAGCGTGCGCGACAGTTCGCGATCGCGGCTGTCGCTGTCGTTACGCAATTGTTGCAGTTCATGCGCCAGGGTCAACGCCGCCAGCACGGCGACACGGTCGACGGCGGCCATGCGGTTGGCGCTGCGGATCTCGCGCATCTTGCCGTCCAGCAGCTTGGCCGCGGCGAGCAGGCTGTCGCGCTCGTCCGGTTCCACGCCGATGGTGTATTCGCGGTCGAGCAGGCGGACGTTGACCGGCTCGCTGTTGCTGGAACTCATGTGTGCTGCTCCAGCGATTTCAGGCGCGTGATCATGGCTTCCACGCGCGAACGCGCCTGTTCATTCTTGGCCAGCAGTTGCGAGCGTTCGCCGGCCAGCTGCTCCTGCTGCGAGCGCAGGCTGCGGTTCTCTTCGGTCAGGCGCTGCGCATGCGCGACCAGTTGCTCGATGCGCGCGGCCAGGGCGCGCAGCTGAACCATGGCTTCGGCGTTGTCCATGGCGGCACGATAGCACTGCCGAACGGCCGGTCAAGCCGGTTCGAACCGGGCCACCCCGGATTGCCAGTTGCGCAGGAACGCCAGGCAGCGGTACGGGTCCAGCGGGCGCGCCACCCAGTAACCCTGGATCTCGTCGCAGTGCTGGGCCAGCAGCAGCTGCGCCTGGGCCTGGTGTTCCACGCCCTCGGCGACCACGTACAGGCCGAGCGTGCGCGCCATGGCGATGATCGAGCTGGTGATCGCCTTGTCGTCCTTGTTCTGGGCGATGTCGTCGATGAAGGCCTTGTCGATCTTCAGCGTGGTGATAGGCAGGCGTTTCAGGTAAGCCAGCGACGAGTAGCCGGTGCCGAAGTCGTCGATCGCCAGGCGCACGCCGAGATTACGCAAGGCCTGCATGGTCGCTGCGGCTTGCGCGGCCTTGGTCATCACCACGCTCTCGGTCAGCTCCAGTTCCAGCCGCTCGCCGGGCACGCCGGTGTCGGACAGCACCTTCGCGACCTGCTGCGGCAGGTCGCCGCGCAACAGTTGCAGCGCGGAGACGTTCACCGACATGTTGAGCGTGGTCAGGCCATGCTGGCGCCAGCGCCTGAGCATGGTGCAGGCCTCGCGCAGCACCCATTCGCCGATCGGCAGGATCATGCCGCTTTCTTCGGCCAGCGGAATGAAATGCGACGGCGGAATGACGCCGAGGTAGGGGTGCTCCCAGCGCAGCAGCGCCTCGACGCCGGTGATCGAGCCGGTGTGCAGCGACAGCCGCGGCTGGTAGACCAGGCGCAGCTCGCCGTTCTCCAGCACCTTGCGCAAGGCGCCGGACAGCGTCGCGCGCTGGCGCAGTTCCCATTCCATCTGCTCGGTGTAGCGCTGGTAGGTGCGCCGGCCGGCGGCTTTGGCCTGGTACATGGCCGTGTCGGCGTGTTTGAGCAGGTCGGTCGGCACCTGCGCGTGGTCCGGATACAGGCTGATGCCGATCGACGGCGAGATGATGATCTCGCGGCGGTCCTCGATCGCCAGCGGCGCGTCGAAGGCCTCGATGATGCGTTCGGCCAGCCGGTCGGCTTCTTCGGGATCCTGCAGGTGCTCCAGCACCACCGTGAATTCGTCGCCGCTCAGGCGCGCCACGGTCGCGCCGGGCGGCGCCACTTCGCGCAGGCGCGCGGCGGAGGCGCGCAGGATGCGGTCGCCGGTGGCATGGCCGAGCGAGTCGTTGACTTCCTTGAAGCGGTCCAGGTCCAGGAACAGCACGGCGATGCGGCTGTCTTCGCGGCGCGCATTGACGATCGCCTGCGACAGCCGCTCGGACAGCAGGCTGCGGTTGGGCAGGTTGGTCAGCGTGTCGTAGTTGGCCAGCAGGCGCAGCTCGTGCTCGGTGCGCTTGGCGTGGGTGATGTCGCTGAGCACGGCCACGTAAAGGTTGCGCTGGTCGATGGCGCCCTCGACCACGGTGGTTTCCAGCGAGCACAGGATTTCCTCGCCGTTCTTGCGCCGCTGCCACATCTCGCCGGACCAGTGGCCGTCGCGGACCAGCGCCATGCGCATGTCGCGGTAGAAGCCGGCGTCGTGCTGCGGGCTGTCGATCATGCTGGCGGACTGGCCGATGGCTTCTTCTTCGGCATAACCGGTGGTCTTGGAGAACGCCGGATTGACGGCGACGAACACGAAGTTCTCGTCCAGCACCGACACCGCCTCGTTCATGCTGCGCAGCACCTCGCTGGCGATGCGGCGCTCGCGGTCGGCGTCGCGGCGGTCGCTGATGTCGCGCGCGGTGCCGGCGACGCGGGTGACGCGGCCTTGCGCATCGCGCGCCACGGCCCGGCCGCGCGCGCGGATCCACACCCATTTGCCGTCGCGGTTGCGCGCGCGATGCTCGGAAACGAACATCGGCGTGCGGCCCTCGATGTGCTCACGCATGGTCTGCTGCACCATCGGCAGATCGTCCGGATGCACTTCCAGCTGCGGATTGGCGAAGCGCAGCGTGCGCACGGCGGCGCCGCTGTCGCCGGGCTCCTCGATGCTGAGCACATGCGCGCAGTTGGCGACCAGGTCGTTGTCCCAGAAATGCTCGCCCGAGGCCCAGAGCGCGGTCTTCAGGCTTTCCTCGCGCTCGCGGATCTGCTCGAAATAGCCGCGCTCGGCGCGTCGCCGACGTCGCCAGAGCCACGCCAGGCCCGCGCCGGCGGCGATCGCCAGCAGCGCATACAGCGCCAGCGCCCAGGCGCTGCGCCAGGGTGCCGGCGTCACCGTGATCGGCAAGGTCAGTTCCTGCGCATTCCACAAGCCGTCGCGATTGGTGGCCTGCGCGCGCAACTGATAGCGGCCCGGCGACAGGCCGGTGTAGGTGATGTCGGCGCGGCTGCCGTTGTCGATCCAGCGCTCGTCGTAACCTTCGAGCCGATAGCGGTAGCGCAGCGCGGCAGGGTCGGCGAAATCCAGCGCGCCCAGACGCAGCTGCAGGATGCCGGCGGTCTGCGGCAGCGTGACCTGCGCCCGCTCGTCCCAGTTGACGCCGCCATCCTCCGGACCCTCGCTGCCGACGCGCACCGACAGCAGGCGCAGCGGCGGTGCGTAGCCGCTGTCGCGGATGCGCGCGGGGTCGAACAGGTTGACGCCGCGGATGCCGCCCAGGGCCAGGCGGCCGTCGCGCAGGCGCAACGCGGCGCCGCCGTTGAATTCGAGATCCTGCAGGCCGTCGGCCAGCGCGAAGCGGCGCGTCTTGTGCGCCGTCGGATCGAAGCGCACCAGGCCGGCATCCGTACCCATCCACAGCCTGCGCAACGGGTCTTCGGCGATCGAGTAGATCATCGGCGAAGGACCGCTTGCGTCTTCCGGTAAAGCGGGCGCGAAACGGACCTGCGGGCCGTCGAGGATCTCGGCGAGCCCCGCATGCGTGCCCACCCACAGCCGTCCGTCGCGACCCTGCATCAGCGCGCGCACGATATTGCCGGGGAGGCTGTCGGCCTGGCCCGGCGCGTTGCGGAAGTGGTACAGCTTGCCGTCCTGGAGCAGATCCAGGCCATCGCTGGTGCCGATCCACACCCGTCCGCCGCGATCGACCAGCAGCGCCGGCACGGAGGCGTGGCTCAGGCGCCGGGCGGGATCGCCCGAGTCGGGCAGATAACGATCCACCTGGCGACGGACCGGATCGAAATGGAACAGGCCCTGGCGAAAGCTGCCGAGCCAGAGCGTGCCATCGGCCGCCGCAGCGATCGAGCGCAGATAGGGCGTGGCGACCTCGCCAGGCAGTGCGACAACCGCAGCGGCACCGCTGCGGTTGTCGAGCTGGTACAGCCCGACGCTGGTGGCTACCCAGTAGCGGTCCGCGTCCAGTGCGGCGAAACCGGTGATGCGCGAGGCGGTCTGCGGGTCGCTGTGCGCGGGCAACGGCGCGCCGAGGTCCTCCAGCCGCCCCTCCTGGGAGCGGTAGCGCAACAGATGCCCCAGATCGGTGGCGATCCAGACCTGGCCGTCGTCGGTTTCGGCCATCGCGCGCACGCTCATGTCGCCGGCCTGCAGGCGAGGCGCGTCGTAGAGATAGGGGAAGCGCGCGCCGCGCGCGTCGGTGATGGCCATGCCGCGCACGTAGCTGCCGACCCAGAGCAGGCCGGTGCGGTCCATGTACAGCGTGGTGACGGCGCTGTCGGGCAGGCTGCCCGGGACCGTCGGGTTCTCCTGCAGCGTTTCGACGCGGTCGCCGACGATCGGGATCCGGCGCAAGCCGCCCGAGCGGCTGATCGCGAGCCACAGATAGCCATCGTTGGCGCTGGCGATGCTCACCACTTCCTGCGGCGCCGCCTCCGGTGCCGGCCAGCGCCGGACCAGTTCGCGCCGCGACGGATCGACCCGATGCAGCCCCTGCGCATTGCCTACCCAGAGGCGGCCGCCCGCATCCTTGTGCAGCGCGCTCACGGCGGTGGCCGGGCCGACGCGTTCGGCATGGTCGGCGGCATCGATCCGGTACAGCCCCTGCGGCGTCGCATACCAGACCACGCCGCCGGCATCGGCCAGCAAGGCCTGGCGCTGGTTCATGCGCGACAGTTCCAGCGACAGGGCCAGCACCTTGCGCTGCGTGCCGTTGGCGGGATCGAGCCGTTCCAGCCCCTGCAGCGTGCCGACCCACAGGCCGCGGCCCGGCTGGAAAGCCAGCGCACGGACGGATTTGCGCTGCGCGTCGGCCGGACCCAGCAGCGTCGGCGGGTAGCGCCGGAAATGGCCGTTGCGCAGATCCAGCTGCGCCACGTATTGCGACGCGGTGCCGATCCACAGCAAGTGACCGCCGTCGGCGGCCAGCGCGGTCACATGGTTGTCGGGCAGGCTGTCCGCATCGCGCGGGTCGCCGCGATACAGGCGATAACGCTGGCCGTCATAGCGATGCAGCCCGCCCTCGGTCCCGACCCAGAGAAAGCCCTGCGGGTCCTGGGCGATGGCGGTGACGGTCTTCTGCGCCAGGCCGCGGTCGTCGGCGATGCGCTGGAAGTAGAAATTGCGGGTATCTGCCTGCACGGCGGCCGCGATGGCCAGCAGCCCGCCGAGGATCGCAAGCCGGTAGCGCGTTCTCGCGGTGCTAAGCGTGCGCACGGATGGCTGACCGTCGATCCCCTGTTGCGGGGAGTGTAGGGGCGGGGCGTCGCCGACAACAAGTTATGGCCGCGCCCGTGCATTGCTACACTGCGCCCACTATCCCCCGCAACGCATGCCGTGTCCGACGATCTGCCCAGCTGGTCCAGTGTCGATGCCGAAGCGCGTGCGCTGACGCTCTCTGTCTCGCCGGCGGAACTGCACGGCGCCTTGTGCGGCTGGATGGCCGGCGGCGGCGCGGACGCGCCCGACTGGCTGGCGAAGGTGCTGGTCGACGACCAGGCGCCGCATGCGCCCGAAGGCGGCGCGCTGGACGCGCTGTACACGGTCAGCCGCGCCCAGTTCGAGGACCGTGATTTCGGTTTTGCGCTGCTGCTGCCCGACGACGATGCCTCGCTGGCCGAACGCAGCGAGGCGCTGTTCGACTGGTGCCGCGGTTTCCTCGGTGGCTTCGGCCTGGCCGGCGGCAAGGACCCTCCGCTTTCCGATGAAGGCCGCGAAGCGCTGGAAGACGTCGCCAGGCTCGCCGCCGCCACGCCCGAACCCGATGGCGACGACGAAGACGAGGCGGCCTATGCCGAGATCGAGGAGTTCGTCCGCGTGGCCGTCCTGTTGCTGCACGGCGACTGCGTGCTCGCGCCGCGGCATCGGCACAGGCTGAATTGACGCGGATGCATGCTCTTCGTAAGAGCGGCTTCAGCCGCGAGCTCTTGATCTTGCGGCCGAATCGAAAGCTCGCGGCTGAAGCCGCTCTTACGAAAAGCAATTCATGGGTTCCCGAGAACGCATCGCCCCCTGCAACCACGCCATGAACCCGACCGGCATTTCACTCGCCAATTACGCCAAGCGCCGCAAGCAGCTGATGCGGATCGCCGGCGACGACGCGATCCTGGTCCTGCCGGCCGCACTCGAACGCATCCGCAGCCGCGACACGCACTACCCGTACCGCCAGGATTCCGACTTCTGGTACCTGACCGGTTTCGCCGAACCCGAAGCGGTGCTGGTACTGGTGCCGGGACGCAAACACGGCGAGAGCCTGCTGTTCTGCCGCGAGCGCGATCCCGATCGCGAAGGTTGGGACGGTCCGCGGCAGGGCCCGGAAGGCGCGGTCGAAAAACTGGGCATGGACGATGCCTATCCGATCGAAGACCTGGACGAGATCCTGCCCGGCCTGCTCGAAGGCCGCACCCGCGTCTACTACCATTTCGGCCGCGACACCGAGTTCGACCTCAAGCTGATCGGCTGGCTCAACCGCGTGCGCGCGCAGGTGCGCCAGGGCGCGCAGCCGCCGCACGAATTCCTGGAGCTGGGCCACCTGCTCGACGAGTTGCGGCTGTTCAAGTCCAAGGACGAACTGAAGCTGATGCAGCGCGCGTCCGACATCAGCATCGCGGCGCATCGCGCGGCGATGCGTGCGGCGCGTCCCGGCATCCGCGAGTACGAGCTGCAGGCCGAGATCGAACGCGTGTTCCGCAGCCAGGACGCCGAGCCGGCGTACGGCAGCATCGTCGGCGCCGGCAGCAATGCCTGCGTGCTGCACTACCGCGCCAACAACGCGCAGGCCCGGGACGGCGAGCTGGTGCTGATCGATGCCGGCGCCGAATACCGCGGCTACGCGTCCGACATCACCCGCACGTTTCCGGTCAACGGCCGCTTCAGCAAGGAACAACGCGCGCTGCACGATCTGGTCGGCGCCGCGCAGCAGGCCGCGCTGGCGCAGGCCAGGCCGGGCGTGGCCTACGAAGCCGGGCATCAGGCGGCGGTGCGCACGCTCACCGAAGGCCTGCTCAAGCTCGGCCTGCTCAAGGGCAAACTGGAAAAGAACATCGCCGAAGGCCACTACAAGCGCTATTACCGGCACAAGACCGGCCACTGGCTGGGCCTGGACGTGCATGACGTCGGCGAATACCGCATCGACGGCGAATCGCGCCTGCTCGAGCCGGGCATGGTGTTCACCATCGAGCCGGGCCTGTACGTGCCGCCGGACGACAAGACGGTGCATGCGAAGTGGCGCGGCATCGGCATCCGCACCGAGGACGATGTGGCCATCACCAAGGATGGCCATGCGGTGCTGACCGACAAGCTCGAGCGCAGCGCGGACGAGATCGAAGCGTTCATGGTCGGCTCGCACTAGCCCATCCGCTCGTCCCTCTTGAACCCCAGGTCTGCATCTCGAGCCCGCTTGTCTCCCCTCTTTGAAAAAGAGGGGCCGGGGGAGATTTGCTCTAGCCATCAACCCCGCAAATCAACCTTGTTGCCGTAAACCAGCTGCGCAATCAACGCATGCTCGCATTCGAACGCCGCGACCGCGCGCCCGGCCTCCACCTTGGCTTCAAGCGCCTTCCCGAACGGCGCGAACTGCCGCCTGGCTTCATCTTCGCCGTAAGCCTTCACCCGCGCGTCGTAGCTCATGCCGCCTTTCGGCAGGGCGGCCTGCAAGGCGCGATGCGCTTGCAGGTCTGCGGCGCGCAGTTCGCGATATCGTGTAGCCAGCTCCTGGAACTCGCCACTGGAGTACAGCACCTTCGCCCGCCCCACGGCCGCCAGGTGCGAAAGCGAAGTGTCCAGCGACCTCAACACCGATTGCAGATTGGATAGCGCGACGACGGCTGGGTCATTCATGGCTTTGTCCTGAGCGGCTGGAAGGTGGATGAGTCGTTGCGATTTTTATAGCGAGTGGTGCATGCCGCGACTCTGCGACAGCTCTTGTTCCTGCGCGACGAACCGATCCCATTGCTGGGTTTGCTGTTGCGTGGCTACATCGAACTGCCGGTAGCTGTCCTCAGCGGGAGTCCGGACGGCCTGGTCGATGGTCGTTGCGCTGTAGGGGCTGGCCGGATTCGCGGAATCGCCTTGGAAAGCGATGATGTTGCCGTTCACATCCGGCTTGCCGGTGTTGTAGTCCTCGCTGAATTCCAGCAGGTCCACACGGGTCATCTGCGAGCGGCGGGCGTCGGCCATCACGCCGGCGGTCAGTCGTTCCAGCTTTTCGCCATCGATCGACAAGCCTTGCTCGGCGTAGAGTTCGCGCAGTTTCGTGCGGATGCCATCGTGCATGGCGTGGTCTGGGTGGTCGCGATCGCGTGGATCGGTAGTCGCAGCAGATGCCTGTGATGGCTGAAGATCTGCATCGCGACGTGCGGGCTCCCGCAAATAATCGTCAGGGCCAGGTCGGAAGCCATGTACTGGCGCATCGGAACTCGGCGCCGGCATAAATGGCGCTCTGCTCCTTTCCACGTGATCCATACGATCGATGGTCTGGTCGCGAGACAGCGGCAAGGCGATATGCAAAGTGCTGCGATCTATGTCGCCGGTTTGCGTGAGGCCGTGATCCTGCTGGAAAGCCAGGACTGCGGGCTGCATTTCCAGGCGATAGACGCCGTCCACCGACAGGGGTTTGTCTTTAGCGTCTCGGTACCCGTGTGAAATCAATACTTCTTGTAGTTCCGAAATGCGGGAATTGGTTTCTCCGATTCGAAAGATTCCATCATCGAATACAGGTAGTGGTGAAATGCCGTTTTTTTGACGATTTGGATCGATAGACAATCGTCCGTTATTGAGGTCAGCGATATAGTTCTCAAAATGTTGGTAGTAGCGCGTGTCCACCTCGACGTGGGCATGCATGCCGACACCAGGCTTGTAGTCCAGCCCTATGTTGTTTTGCTTTCCTAAGGCCTGCCCATACTCGATTGTGTCACCTGTGCGCACTAAAATCGGGTCCATATGTCGAACGCGCGCTATTACTTCACCCCCTTCGTGGCTATAAATGTCGACCCGTCCCTGGTTGGGGTATACGCGACCTACGTATCCAGGGACTGGCGAAGGAATATCGACATTTCTGGCGCTACGACCGAAGGGGGGAATGCGCGAATCCTCTAGAATAAAATCCTTAATTAAGAGAACTTGATGGTCCCGTAGCGGGCTGTTGCTGCCGTCGGTTCTTCGGGTCTCAATCTCTTGCAGCTCTCCGCTAATTACGCCATAAGATCGTGTGTGCGGATTTTCCACCCTCGCGGCGACGCCGTTTATTACTGCGGCATCTATATTGTCGTCCGGATGATGCGTGACTAAGCTGTCAAGATCAGTGGCAGGAATGTTCTTCTCCACTCCTTTCTGAGTTAACCGGTATGCAGGTAAACGTTCCTGGTTAGGCATAATTTGTCCTTAGTTTTAGTTGTGGTGTCGGCAGCGTTACTCGCATCTGACATACACGTTGGTTCTTCTGTCATCTGCTATGGTCAGCTGATCGCGTTCGTTCAGAACGAAGATTGCGCGGTCTGTTGATTGGTACTCGTCAGCATCCGAGCGAGATCTCACAGCCCAAGCAGCGCGGAGAGTAGCTAGCTTGTTTATTGCTACTGGTCGAATTTGCTCTTCATACTCATGTAGCAATCCAGCCTCAATTTCGATTGCGGATTGAGTGTCCTGCTCTAGCGGCGACTTGCAGGGTCCACGATGACTTAGTTCCCATACGCCGCGAATTTCCTTTGGATATGTGGTCGGCGCCGTCTTGACACGCGCTTCTGCGGATACAGGAGCTGTAGATAGGACAATTAATGCCGTCAACAGCAGTTGTTTGTTCATGAAATTTTGTTTTAAGAATTTAGACGTCATGCTGTGTGTGCTCCTGGCAAGTCGTGTTGCTCACAGCGGCTTGTGTATTGGTGGGGTAATCCACTAATAGCAAGACGAGAAAATAAGATGATCCTGATACCGACATTTGTTGAATAGCTAATTTCGATGATCTCCTTAGTCATCCATTGCTTCCAATGCCGCTAGTGTTTTGGTATATCTTTTCAGAACCATGATCCGATCATTCGTCGCATCGAGACGGCAACTCTCCGTCAAGTCGCCCATTTGATTGCCTCGGCTCGCCCCCGATATAAATTGCTCAGCAAGGCATTTCTTGTCTCGATACTCGCCCCACGCAGCATTGGCTTCTCGAAAACCATTTTTAAGATCGGCAAGGTATTCGCGATCCCACATTTCCATGCCGCCATACAATTGATCCGCGTATAGAGCGACTTGTAACTCCAGCGCTTCTAGTTCCTTCCTTGCGACATACATCTTCTTGTATGGCGAGCAACGTAGGTCGCTATCTGCGCAATCTGCGTAGTCCGCGGACGTTGCAAAGCACTCCTCTCTACTGTCCCATTCGCCTATTGCCATACAGTCGATTCTTGAATCGTCTGCGACCGTGGTTTCTGGCTCGTACATCGGCTTTTCCGCGGCAGGAATCGATGTGATGTGAAAGACTGAAAGTAGAAATAGAAGGGCGACTCTTTGCGTTCGATTTGGATCCGGTAGGACGAGCTGTAAAGGGCGATAGCTAGGAGAGCGCTTTTCGGTCATTGTTCTATCCTCCGTGGCAGCGGCTGTATTGATGAACATTCTTGCCATCCGTCATGATTAGAGAGTCGCTACTCAAGACGAAAATTTCGGCTGTCCCCTGTATTTCCGGCGGCGCAATACTTGAAAGACCGACGACTCGCCAAGTCCAAGGGCGTCTGGAAATTTGCGAGACCAAAGTTGGCTTAATGGTCTCTTCGTTAGAATGGATGGCGTGCTTCGTGATATGCAGCCATCTGTCACTGTCGGGTATTACTTGTGAGAGACATGGCGATCTTCCAGATTGCCAAGTGCCATAGAGTTGTTCAGGAAAAACATTTCCATGCTGCCTATCGATCGCAGAGGCTGAAGGTGCACTAACGGCCGTCATCGTTAGAAAAATTATCATCGTGCGTGTCAGCGTATTCATGTGTCCTCTCTAATCTCGTTGGCATGCGCGGTGCGCAGTTTTATGCCAATGTCGCCTATTTGCATCGCGTAAACTCAGTGTCTAGTGCGCAATTTGTGCGGCGGTTCGCCGCACCAATATTCATACCTTTAGCAATGGAACTTTTACTTTCCTCTGCAATCGAGAAGAAAAGTACTTGTCCTGGTAATACTTGATCTTGTCGCACAAGACCGGATGCGCCAGCCCTTCGCACAGGAAGATCTCCTTGTCAGGCCCCATGGCTTTAAGCTCCTGCGGCAGCATCAACGCCCGCCGTTCATGCGATTCGCTACGGCTGAAATCCCGCCCGCGCGTGACGTTGTTCTGGCGAACGGTTGTGTAGCCAAGCATTTCCGAATAGTCGTTCGCATCCTGCTGCTCGCGTGGCGCGAACATGATCTGCAGGGCGTGATTGGTGATCAGCGTCCGGGCAACGTCTTTGCCGTAGACCGACTCGAGCTGGGCCATGCTCTGGATGATCGGCATCGCCCGCAGGTTGTAGCCGGCCATGAAAGAAATGGCAGAGGCGAAGATTTCGACCTTGCCGATGGCGGTGAACTCGTCCATCAGCAACAGGCATTGGTGCTTGAGCCGCTTGTCCTGCTGCGGCAGCGTCTGCACATTGACGTTGATGAGCTGACTGAAGAATAGATTTATCAGCGTCCGGCTCTCAGCCAGCTTGTGCGGCTGGATGCCGACATAGATGGTCATCTTCTTCTTGCGCACATCGGTGAGCACGAAGTCGTTGTGGCTGGTGGCCGCGTCCAGCACCGGATTGAGCCAGGGGTTCAACGGCTCGCGCAGCGTGCCCATGATCGAGGCGAAGGTTTCCTTCTCCTGCGACAACAGGCCGGCGAAGGCGGTCTTGGCCGGGTCGCTGAGAAAGCGCGCCTGCGACAGGCCTTGCAGGTAGGCCTTCAGATTGTCGCCATCGCCCGATGACAGCCTGAAAAGCCGGCCCAGCGTCGGAAAGAACAGATGCTTGCGACCCACCTTGTGCTTGCGCTGATGGTCGTAGTGCTCGTACAGATACAACGCAAACGCCAAAAACGCATTCCGCGCCTGGCTGACCCAGAACTTGTCCTGACCGGACCCGTCCGGATAGAGGATGGCGGCGATGGCCTGCAGGCTGGAGATGCGGAAGGCCGGGTCCTCCGAGACGTAGCTCATCGGATTCCAGCGGTGCGTGCGGCGGTCTTCAGCGTAGGGATTGAACAGGAAGATTTCCTGGCCCTGCGAGGCGCGCCAACCCGATGTCAGGTCGAAGTTCTCCTGCTTGATGTCCAGCACCACCACCGAATCCTGGTACTCGAGCAGGTTCGGCACGACGATGCCCACGCCCTTGCCCGAGCGGGTCGGCGCGGCCAGGATCGCGAACTGTTGGCCGGGCAGGCGGATCAGGGTGTTGCCGATCTTGCCGACGACGATGCCGTCCGGCGAGGGTTTGAGCAGTCCGCGTCTGGCCATGTCGCCACGACTGGCGAAGCGCGATTCGCCGTGCAGCGACTTGGGCCTGGGCTTGAGGATCAGGACGCCCAGCGCCAGCCAGGCGGCGGCCGGCAGACCGAAGCCGATGGCTCCGCCGATCTTGATCCGGGTGACGTAGGGCGCGAGCTGGGGCAGGTCCAGGGCGTGGAAGTAGCCGAGGTAGGTATTCCACTTCAGCAGCCCGGTATCGAGCTTGAGCAGCAACAGGGTCAGATAGCCGGACAGATACAGCCCCGCGGTCACGGCCAATAATGTGACTGCCGTCACGAAAACGAGTTTTCTGCTGATCACCGAGCGGCTCCTTTTGCTGGTTGGTCCGTCAAGGACGGAAACCGGCAAAAAAGTGGCCACGGGTTTTCAGTGGGTGCGCGAAGAACCTACAGCTTGTGGGCCGCTGGATCGTCTAACCGGCGGCCTTCGCCCGGAGATAGTCCGCGAGCGCGTCATGCCGCCCGTACTCGGCCCACTGCAGCGGCGTGCCGTCGTAGATCCTGTCGCGGATGTCGAGCCTGGCGCCGGCCGCGACCAGCATCTCGACCGCATCGAACGAGCCGGAAGACACCGCGTGATGCAGGGCCGTGGCGTGCGGGTGGATCACCGTGCTGTAGGCGTCGATATCCACGCCGCGCGCGATCAGCCTGGCGAGCGCCGGCGCCCGGCCGTTGATGGCGGCAGCGGCCAGCGCGATCTGGCGGTCGCGCGCCGTGGCTGCGGGCAGCAGGCGTTCGACATCGCCTTCGCGTCCGAGACACAGTGCGGCGGCGAGCGTCGGTTCGCCGCCGCGCTCGAGCAGACGTGCGGCGGCTTCGAAATTACCGGCGCCCAGTGCGCCATAGCCGGCGTCCGGTAGGGCGCCGGCATCGATGAGCGCGTCGATCAGCCCGATCTGCACGCCGCTCTCCTTTGCAATGCGTCCGGTCACCACCAGCCCGAGGGTGTAATCCAGTTGCTGCTGCAGGCGCGCTACGCCATTGCGTTGCGCGGCATCGATGAGCAGGCGCGCGATCGCGGCGATGTTGGCGGGCAGCGAGTCATTGCGGATCGGATTCCCGGCCACGAACCACAGCAGGAAAGGCCGCCGGAAATAGCCATCGAGCGCAGCGCCGACCTCGTCGCGCAGCCAGGCGCCGGGCGAGGCGAGCCGGTCGCGCACCAGGTCGGGATCGTCGGCGAGCAAGCGCTCCAGGGCGTGCGCGTCTCCGGCATCGATTGCCGATACCGCGTTGCGAAAGCGGGCGTCGCGCTGTTCGGAAGACTTGATTGCGGCCACGTTTGCGCTTTGCCTCCTATACGTCCGCTGCGGGTTGCCCGAACGTGATCCAGAACCGGTTGAAGTCGCGGATGATGAATTCGCGCATGCCGTAGAACGTGGAGTGCGGTGCCTCGATGATCTCGACGCGATCCCTGAGGCGCTGAAACAGCGCATCGACATCGTCCGAGTGGACATAAAGGTCCACTTCGCGGCGCTGCTCCGCGCTCGGTCTTCCGCCAGCGCTGAACATCACCTCGCTGTTGCCCCAGCTCAGCAAGGCCCAATCCATCTCGCCGCACTCCTCGTTGGCATTGACCCGCGTGAAGCCGATGCTCTTGTACCAATCGACGGTCGCGCGCACATCAGGCACGTGGATCATCGGAACGACTTTTTCTGTCATCGCTTTACTGTTTCCCGATGCGCGGAGCCGTGGGTGGTTCAGTCCCGAAAGTCAGACGGGCCACTGAAAGCACAGTGCGTAACCGTCGGGATCGCTGACATACAGTTGCTTCATGCCGTATTCGCGGATCCCGGGCGGCTGCACGTCGACGCCCCTTGCGTGCAGGTGCGCGTAGGCCGCGTCCACGTCCGGGCAAGCGAAGAACAGCCCGGTATCGGCGTGCGCGGCGATGCGCGCCGGATCGGGCGCGGCCGGCCGCTCATGGCGCTCGTAAGCGGTGTTGAGCATCAGGTACGTGTCCTGCAGCCGCAGCAGCATCCACCCTACGTCGTGCTCCGGGCCGGCGGCGTCGATCTGCTCGAAGCCCAGCACGTCGCGATAGAACGCGAGCGATGCGGGCATGTCGAAAACCTGCAGCAGCGGCGTCGCGCCCTGGACTGCGATCGTCATGGCGATCGCGTCTTGCCGCTGTCCGGCTCGGGCGCGGCGGCGGCGGATTCTTTCGCTGTCGTCAGCGGCCCCAGGGCGCGCGCGGGACCGATGCGACGCGCTTGCAGTTTCTGGAAATCGCGGGTCCAGCTCTTGCCGTCGTCCAGCGAGCGGTCGGCCGTCCAGGTGAAGCGGTCCGGGCGGATATCGCTGTAGCGGATCCGCCATCGCGAGGGATGCGACGTCGCAACGCCGAACTTCTGTTCGATGCGCACTTCGCCGCCGACACGCTGCCCCGTGCCGAAATCCTGCAGACCGCCGCCGCCATCGCCGTCCATGCCGATCAGTTCCCAGCGGTCGAGCGCGGCGTTGTAGGCGCGCACGGTGCTGGTCACGTAATACGTCTCGCCTTTGTCGCCGACGACGCGGTACTCGTCGAGGATCTGGCCGCCGTCCAGCCGCGTCGCGCTCCAGTAACCCCGTAATTTTCCGTACTGCCGGTTCTCGCCGGTGAACGTCCAGTCGCCGAGCAGGTAGTCGAAGTCGCCTTTGTGGGCTTGGAACGATGCACGCAGTTGCTCCGCGGTCGGTCGGTCGCGGGTTTGCGCGGCCAGCGGCGGCGCAGCCGCCAGCAGCGTGGCCGCCAGCACTGCGGCATACAGGGACGGGATGAGTCGGCGCATGACGATCTCGCTATCGGCGCGATGGGCATCGCGGGTGCGGATCGAGATTAATGCCCGGTTTCCCGGCCGGGCAAGCACGGTGCAGCCAACGGCTGGCGGGCTGCAGCCAGTGGTCGGCGAGGACGTTACGCACTCAGCCGGCGTAGCGGCGTAGCGCATCGGCGACCTGTTCGCGCCGGCGTCTGCTCAACGGCAGCCGGGTACCGTCGCGCAACAGGATCGTGGCGTCGCCGGCGATGCCGGCGCGGATCTCGCGCACCTGCGCCAGGTTGACGATCGCCGAGCGGTGCACGCGCACGAAGCAGGCCGGATCCAGGCGCTGCTGCAGCGACGCCAGCGATTCGCGCACCAGGTGCCGCTGGCCGCGCGCATGCACGGCGGCGTAATAGTCGTCGGCTTCGATCCATTCGATCTCGACGGGATCGAAGATCAGCCCGACGCCCGCCGTGCCGATCACCAGCCGGCGCGGCGGTTGCGCAGGCGCGGTTTCCGCCTCGGGTCCGTGGTCAAGCAGCATCGACAGCCGCTGCGACAACGCCAGCGCCTCGCTGGAACGCATCCGCTCGCGCGCCCGCGCCAGCGCCTGGTGGAAACGCGCTTCGTGCACGGGCTTGACCAGGTAATCCAGCGCATGCGATTCGAATGCGCGCACCGCGAACGTGTCGTGCGCGGTGACGAAGATCACCGCAGGGCGTTGCGCCGCATCCAGCAGGCGCAGTACCGCGAAGCCGTCCAGCTCCGGCATCTGCACATCCAGGAAGACCAGATCGGGCGCGAGCGCCCTGAGCATGCGCACCGCGTCCAGGCCGTTGCGCGCCTCGCCCACCACCTGCACGTCGTCGTGCGCGGCCAGCAGCTGGCGGATGCCGCGGCGGGCGAGGGGTTCGTCGTCGGCGATGACGATGCGGATCGCGTTCATGCCGGTCGCTTCCGCAACGGCAGCGACAGCACGACTTCGGCGCCGCCGCCCGCGGGATTGTTCAACGCGACTTCGGCGTCGTGGCCGTACATCGTGCGCAGGCGTTCCCGGGTATTGGCCAGGCCCACGCCCTCGGCGGCCGGTGGATGCGGGCCGAAGCCGACGCCGTCGTCGCGCACCGCCAGCTGCAGGCGGCCCGCAGTCACGCGCGCCGAGATGTCGATCCGGCCGGCTTCGGCGCGTTTGGCGAGCCCATGCTTGATCGCGTTCTCCACCAGCGGTTGCAGGACGAATCCGGGCACGAGCGCGTCCTTCGCCTGCGCTTCGACATGCCAGTGCACGTTCAGGCGATCCGGGAAACGCACCTGTTCGATGGCGAGGTACTGTTCGAGGAATCCGAGCTCTTCGTGCAGCGGGATTTCGTTGGGCTGGTTGGAACGCAGCACCAGCCGCAGGATGTCGCCGAGCTGCTCCAGCATCCTGGCGGCATCGGCGTTATTGCCTTCGCGGACCAGGACGAGCAGCGCGTTCAGGCTGTTGAACAGGAAATGCGGATTGAGCTGCATGCGCAGCGCCCCGAGCCGCGCTTCGGCGAGCTGTGCGGTCAATCGCGATGCCTGCAGTTCACGCTCGCGCGCTTCCACGAAATACGAAAACGCATGCACGCAGCCAAGCACGGTGAAATACATGAACACCGACCACGGAATGCTGGTGAGTATCCAGCTCAGGTAGGCGCGCGGCAGCGGCCCGCCTGCCGGATAGCGCTGCAGCAGCAGCCCCAGCAGCAAGCCCAGCGAGGCCCAGCCGAGGCAGAGGACGAAAGCGCCGAGCAGATGCACAGGCAAGCTGCGCTTCCATTGCGCGCGGCCCAGCGGATAACGCTTGCCGAGCACGTAGGCGATCGGCGTCAGCGCACCCAGGAACAGCCATTCGCTGCCCTGGAAGACCAGGTTCTGCCAGCGCACCGGTTCGCCGGCGAGATGCGCCTGCATCCAGGTCTGCAGCACGTCCAGCAACGCCGGCACGGTGCACGCCGCCGCGATCAGCAGCCAGACGCGATGCTGCCTGAAGCGGCCGCGGGTGCGATGGCGAGGGTCGGACGAAGTCATGCGTTGCAAGCCTGCTGCGCCTCGCTGCTGCAGGCGGCCGCGCCGCCCGCTAGGAAGCCGCGTCGGCGAATGCCGGCCGCGTCAGGTTGACCGGCTCGCCATCGGTGCACTGCACATCGTCCTCGATGCGGATGCCGCCGAACGGACGGAAAGCGTCGACGCGCGTCCAGTCGACGCTGTCGGCGTGGCCGTTGCCCTTCACTTCGTCCAGCAGCATGTCGATGAAGTAGATGCCGGGTTCGATGGTCACCACCATGCCCGCTTCGAGCACGCGCGTCATGCGCAGGTAAGGATGGCCCTCGGGGCGCGGGATCTTGCCGCCGCGGTCGGATTCGGCGAAGCCGGCCACGTCGTGCACCTGCAGGCCGATCGGGTGGCCCAGGCCGTGCGGAAAGAACGCGGCGCTGACGCCGGTTTCCAGCGCCGCTTCCGGCGACGACTTGATCACGCCGAAATCCTTGAGGATGCCGGCCAGCGTGAGATGCGCATCGACGTGCAGCTGCTTGTAGTCGCTGCCGGCGCGGACGTTGCCGGCCATCGCGACCTGCGCCTTGTCGACGGCGTCGATCAGCGCCTGGAACTCGCCGTCGGCGTCGGCGGCGTAGGTGCGGGTGATGTCGCTGGCGTAGCCGTGGAAACTGGCGCCGGCATCGATCAGGAAGCTGCGCACGGGTTTGGGCGGCAGCCGGCCCAGGTCCGTGTAATGCAGCACGGCGCCATGCTCGTTCAATGCCACGATATTGTTGTACGGCAACTCGCCCGCGTCCTGGCCGACCGCCTGGCAATAGGCCAGGTGGATGCCGAACTCGCTGGCGCCGGCGCGGAACGCGCGTTCGGCCGCGCGGTGGCCGCGCACCGCCTTGCGCTGCGCTTCGCGCATCATCGCGATTTCGTACGGCGTCTTGTACGAGCGCTGGTATTCCAGATAGTCGATCACCGCTTCCGGATTGTTGGGCGTAAGCGCGCCCAGCGCGCTCTGCGGTTCGCCCAGGATCGCGCAGCGCGCAGCGTTCTTCGGCAGGTGCTGCAGCGCTTCTTCGGGCTTGCGGATCACGACGATGTCGAAATGCTCGACCCACCAGCCGCTCGGCGCATCGGGCACCACGTGCCAGTAGTCGAACGGCTGGTAGTAGATGACCTTGGGCCTGTCGCCCGGCGTGTACACGAGCCAGCTGTTGGGTACGCGCGTCAGCGGCAGCCATGCTTTGAACTGCGGATTCACCGCGTACGGATAGTCGCGGTCGTCGAACGCTTGGTAGTGCAGGGTGCCGCTGGGCACGACCAGATGGTCGAAGCCGCCGCGGGTCAGGGCCTCGTCGGCGCGCTGCTTGAGCGTGGCAAGGTGATCAACGTACAGCGCATTGAAATCGGACGAGGACATCGCGGGGACTTCTGGGGAGGACGACCCCGATTTTGCCGCAATCGCGCCGGCGCCGCTGGTGCCGTTGGTCAAGGGCCGGTCCGACGCCCGCGATGCCCTTTCGCGTTGGTTTTCCCGCTCCGAATCACTCGTATTCGCCGCCCGGCGCCTCGATCCAGGCGTTGAGCGCTTCGTGGGAGGATTTGGGCACCAGAATGAAGCGCGCGCCCGCCCAGAGCTGACCGTTGGCGCTGGCGCGGTCCATCCACAGCACCTGCGCGCCGCATTCGACGACCGCATCGCCGCCGCCCGGTTGCGGCAGCAGGAAGCGCCACTGGTACAGCGCATCCTCGCGCAGCGGTGTGTTGGCGATCAGCAACAGGCCCGATTCGGACAGGTTGCCGAGTTGGCCGATGGGCGCATCGGTCATCGAGTCGATCACATTGATCCGATCGATCGCGCGACGCCGGCGCGCACGGCGGAATTCGGGGGTCGTCATGTCGGTGCCGTCCATGCCGGCTGTTGTTCGTTCTGGCCGGCGAAACTGCGCAGCACCGACAGTGTCGCCTGCCACGCGCGGTCGACCATGCGGCTGCTTTCCACGGTGACGATGCGCAACTGCTTCTGCGCCATCAGCCGTGCCAGATGATCGAGGGTCATTTCGGCGATGCGCTGGCCGCGGTTATTGACGAACAGCGCGTTGTCGGTGATCGGGCTGTACCAGGACAGGCGCCGGCGCGTCTTGTCGCCCTGCTGGTTGTTGATGAACTCCATCCAGGTGCCGAACGGCAACAGGCGCAGGTGCTCGTAGCAGGCCTGCTCCTCGCTGTTGCGCGGCTGGGGCTCGACCTTCTTCGCCGCGGTGTCCTCGCCCAGGCGCGTATGCGACTTGAGCTTGACGGTGAGCTCGGTGCGCGAAGCGCCGTCGTCGCTCTCGGTGGGCGCGCGGCTGAGCTGGCGGGCCATCGCCGTGGCCTCGTTGGCGTGATAGCCCACCTGCAGCATCGACTGCTCGATCTGGGTGGCCAGATCGGCGTCGAGCGTCGAATCCTTGGCGCAGGTGACCTCGATGATGCGTCGGGTCGCCTCCAGGTGCGTGCGCCACAGTTCCGATTGCTCGCCGTTGCGCAGCAGCACCAGGGTCAGCACGTCGGCCCAGGCCTGGCGCAGCAGCGTCTGCACGAAGCGCGGCAGCTTCTTGTCCTTGAGCATCTCGTCCAGCACGCTGGCCGCACGCTGCTTGGCGACGGCGAGTTTTTCCTTGCCGCGCGCCGCTTCCACATGCCGGCGTTCGCTGACCTCGGCGCGACGCGCCTGCACCTGCAGCTGCTGCTGCAGGTCGGCGTTGGCCTGTTCGAAGACCTGCACGTCGCCCTGATAGTCGCTGACGACACGGTCCACGGTCTGGGCCAGCTGGTTCTCGAAGTGCGGATCGACGCCGTCCTCGCCCAGCCAGGAAGCGCCGGACTCGGCGACCGTATTCAGGAACATGCGCCCGGGGTGTTCGCTGCGCACGAAGAACGCCCGGTCCTGCAGCGCCAGGCGCAGCAGAGGCACCTGCAGTCGGTCGAGCAGTTCGCGCGCGCGCGTGTCGGTGCGCACTTCGCGTTCGAGTTCGGTATAGAGCAGGCCGAGCAGGTCGAAGGTGTCGTTGTCCTCGCGCGACAGCGTCGCCGCCGCGCCGCTCTGCTGCCGCGCCATGGCCAGCACCGCCTGCTGCACGTCGCGCAGCGAACGCGAGCGTTCCGGCGCTGCCTCGGCCGCGCGCGGCTTGCGCTGGATGTTGTCGAGCATTTCGTCCAGCGCCGGTGCGGCTAAGGCTTCGGCGCCGGGCGCCTGGCCGCCGGCCTGCAGCTTGCCGATCAGGCCGCGCCGGCCGGAAAGCAGCTGCTGCAGCAACGCGAACTGCATGGCGTCGTCGGTCGTGCTCGGCGCATCCGCCTGCCCGAGCCAACCGGTGTAGGGCGTTTGCGTCGGATCGCCGCCCGACGGCGCCGCGGCGCCTGTTCTGGCGGCTCCGGCGCCAGCTCCGGTGTTGGCATTGGGTCTGCTGTCGGTCGCGGCATCGTCGGCCTCGGCACGCGCCTGCGCGGCGGGACGGATGCGCGCCGGCACGAACTCCAGGCCGGACAGAATGCCGGCCTTGCCGAGCACCTCGTTCATCATCTCGACCAGGGCCGGATAACCGGCCAGCACATGGTGCTCGAAGGCGCGGTACAGCAGCAGCCTGAGCACGCTGTCGTGATGCAGGGCCTTGGCCGTGTCCTGCGCGATGCGCAGCAAGGCGCGCGGACCCACCGGCAGGCGATCGGTTTCGAAGGCGGGCGCCGCGGCCATCACGCCGAAGCGTTGCCCGAGCAGGTACAGCGTCAGCGTGGCGCGCGACTCGTAACGCACCGACAGGTCGCGCAGGATGATTTCCTCATCGCTGGAATCGTGCTCCACCAGGTGCCATTGCTGGTTCGCCGACTTGTCGGGAGCGGTCGCGGTCTCCACGCGCGCGACGCGCAGGCGCGCCAGCGCGTCCTCGAGGCCGTGCAGGTAGCGTGGAATGAAGTCGGCGCGGGTCAGGCGCAGGTTGCGCAGCGCATTGAACTGGTCGTCTTGCGTGGCGGCGTTACGGGCGTGGTTGGCCTGCTGGAAAAGCTGCTGTTCCAGCTCGTTCAACATCTTGCCCAGGCCGCGGACGATCTCTTCGGAAACCACCGACAACAACTGTTCCAGCGCGCTGCGCACGCGCGGCGGCAGGTCGCTGCCGACCAGGGTCGCTGATTGTGTGTCTTTGGAATGCACCGTGGCCTGCCCCATTTTCGCTCCCCGCGAAAATCGTGATGGGTTAATAGCATGGCCGGCGCTGCCAGCGCCATACACGATCCGAGTAACGTCCTGGGGCGGCGTTGGCGGCCATCGCCGCGCCAGGACGCGGCTAATCGTCGCGCGAGGCGCCGAGCGCGACGACCTGGCCGTCGTCGTCCAGCCGCAGCCGGAGCTCGATCGGACGGCAGCAGACCGGGCAATCTTCGACGTACGCGGCATCGCCGCCGCTGGCGTCGACCAGGGCTTCGAAGCGCTCGCCGCAGTACGGGCATTGCACGGTGAGGGTGTCGAGCATGGGTGCAGCATGGTGCGTGCAGTGATGCGTCGGCGTGAAGCCGGGGAAGGTTTTAGCCCTCTCCCGCTTGCGGGAGAGGGTTGGGTGAGGGCGCGCGACATGGACGCTTGCGACGAACGCCGAGTCCAGGTTCAGAACAATCTCACATGGCCGGTTCGACGCGACCTGAAATTTCGCGTGCCCTCACCCCAGCCCTCTCCCGTAAACGGGAGAGGGAGCTATACGGCGTCGTTTCAATCCGGCAGGAACAGTTCGATTACGTCGTTAGTGAAGCGCCGGCCGAGTTCGGTCGGCACGATGCGATCTCCGTCGATCGAGATCCAGCCGCGTTCGTCCGCAACGCCCAGTTCATCGGCGATCGCGCTCCGGTCCAAACCGGTGCCTGCTTCGAAGCTCGCCAGCGAGAACCCTTCGTTCAGGCGCAGCGCATTGAGCATGTAGTCGAAAGGCCGGCGTTGCGGTGCGATGGTTTCGTCGCCGCCGATCGCCTCCGCGCGCCCGGCCTTGGCCAGATAGTCGGCGGGATGCTTCACCTTCCAGCGGCGCAGGATCGACTGCTCCGCGCCCAGGGTCAGCTTGCCGTGCGCGCCCGCGCCGATGCCCAGGTAGTCGCCGAAGCGCCAATAGTTGAGGTTGTGCGCGCACTGCCGGCCCGGCCGTGCGTAGGCGGAGACTTCGTACTGCGCATAACCGGCCTGCGCCAGCATGGCCTGGCAACGTTCCTGGATATCCCAGGCTTCGTCGTGCCCGGGGATGCCGGCGGGCGGCCTGGCGGCGAACACGGTATTGGGTTCGAGCGTGAGCTGGTAATGGCTGATATGCGTGGGCTGCAGCGCGATCGCGCGTTCGATGTCGCGTTCGGCCATCGCCAGCGTCTGCTGCGGCAGCGCATACATCAGGTCGAGGTTGAAATTGTCGAAGCCGGCATCCTGCGCCAGCTTCACCGCATGTTCCGCCTCGCGGCTGTCGTGGATGCGACCGAGCCGCTGCAGGCAGCCGTCGTCGAAACTCTGCACGCCGAAACTCAGCCGGTTGACGCCGGCGGCGAGGTAATGCTCGAAGCGGCCGTGCTCGGTGGTGCCGGGATTGGTCTCGAGGGTGATCTCCAGCGCGGGCGCGAAGCGCAGCCGCGACGAGGCGGCCTGCAGGAAACGGTCGACCGCTTCGGCCGGAAACAGGCTCGGCGTACCGCCGCCGAAGAACACGGTCTGCACGGTGCGGCCCCAGGCCAGCGGCAGGTCGTGGTCGAGGTCGGCGATCAGCGCATCGACATAAGGCTCGAACGGCAGCGCGCCACGGCCTTCATGCGAATTGAAATCGCAATACGGGCATTTGCGCACGCACCAGGGCAGGTGCACGTACAACGACAGCGGTGGCGGGCTCAGCATCGTGGCTATTGTAGGGTTTCGCTTTCGCAGGAGCGGCTTCAGCCGCGAGCTTTCGGCCATTGCGCCGCGCTCCCATCACCAACAAGCAAGCGCCCGCGGCTGAAGCCGCGCCTACAACAGCTCCGGCAGGCGCCTTTTCAGCGCGGCCAGCGCCAGCCCGCGATGGCTCAGGCGATTCTTGTCCACCGGCGCCATTTCCGCCGCCGACAGGCCCGAGGCCGGATCCAGGAATACCGGGTCGTAGCCATGCCCGCCGTTGCCGCGCCGGGCGCTGAGGATGCGCCCGTGCCAGCTGCCTTCGACCACGATCGGCTCCGGATCGTCGGCATGGCGCAGCAGCGCCAGCACGCAATGGAAACGCGCGCTGCGTTTCGCGTCGGCCACGCCTTGCAGCTCGCGCAGCAGTTTGTCGATATTGGCGTCGGCATCGCCGTGCGCGCCGCTGTAACGCGCGGAGTACAGTCCCGGCGCGCCGTGCAATGCGTCCACGCAAATGCCGGAATCGTCGCCCAGCGCCGGCAGCCCGGTCGCGCGCGCCGCGTGCCGGGCTTTGATCAGCGCGTTCTCGATGAAGGTCGTACCGGTTTCGTCGGCATCGGCCACGCCGAATTCGGATTGCGCGTGCAGGTCGATGCCGTTGCCGCCGAGCAGTTCGCGCAGCTCGCCCAATTTGCCGGCATTGCTGCTGGCCAGCACCAGTTTCATGATTTCAGTTCCAGCAGGTCCCAGCGGTTGCCGTACAGGTCCTCGAACACGGCGACGCTGCCATAGGCCTCCTGGCGCGGACTTTCGACGAACTTCACGCCGCGCGCCGACATCGCGGCATGGTCGCGCCTGAAATCGTCGGTATGCAGGAAGAAGCCGACCCGGCCGCCCATCTGGTCGCCGACCTGCGCAACCTGCCGCTCGCCGACGGCTTTCGCCAGCAGCAGCGAGGTTTCCCGTGCGCCGGGCGGCGCGACGCGCACCCAGCGCTTGCCGCCGCCGAGCGCGGTGTCCTCGAGCAGGCTGAAGCCCAGGCTGTGCGTGTAGTAGGCGATGGCCTCGTCGTAATCGCGGACGAGGAGGGCGATGCTGCCGAGGTGTTGTTTCATGGTTCTTATGCCGTCATCCCGAACGAAGTGAGGGACCTTATTTTTGCGCTTGCGTAAGACCCAGCAGATCCCTCACTTCGTTCGGGATGACAGTTAAGGGAGGTAGCAATCAAGAGACGACGATTAAAGGGCGAGGGCGCTGGGTTTTGCAGCCCGGCCTACGCGGCCAAGGCGTCGCGTTGCGCCTCGAGCAATTCGCCGATGCCTTTTTCGGCCAGCAACAGCAACGCGTCCAGTTCGTCGCGGCGGAAGGCATGGCCTTCGGCCGTGCCCTGCAGCTCGATGAAGCCGCCGCCGTCGTTCATCACCACGTTCATGTCGGTGTCGCAGTCGCTGTCCTCGGCGTAATCCAGGTCCAGCACCGGCACGCCGCGATAGACGCCGACCGACACCGCGGCGACCGCGCCGAAGATGGGGTCCTTGGCGATGTCCTTGCGCGCGCGCAGCCAGCGCACGGCATCCACCAGCGCGACGTAGGCGCCGGTGATCGCGGCGGTGCGGGTGCCGCCGTCGGCCTGCAGCACGTCGCAGTCCAGGGTGATGGTGCGCTCGCCGAGCGCGCTGCGGTCGATGCAGGCGCGCAGCGCGCGGCCGATCAGGCGCTGGATCTCCAGCGTGCGCCCGCCCTGCTTGCCGCGCGAGGCCTCGCGATCGCTGCGCGTGTGGGTGGCGCGGGGCAGCATGCCGTATTCGGCGGTGACCCAGCCTTCGCCCTTGCCGCGCAGGAAGCCGGGCACGCGGTTTTCGACGCTGGCGGTGCACAGCACGCGCGTCTCGCCGAACGCCACCAGCACCGAGCCCTCGGCGTGCCGGGTATAGCCGCGCTCGATGCGGACCTCGCGCATTTGCTCCGGTGCGCGGCCGCTGGGACGGGAAAAGCTGGACATCGACGATTACCGCTAAAAATGGCCGGCTAGGATACCGCCGAATGCGCCGGCGATAGCGCGCCCTCGAGGCCTGCGCGCGTACATCGGCCGGAAACGTTCATCCCCGCCGCGCGAAAAGGGGCGGAATGCGTGGAATGGGGCCGCCGTGGATTAACATCGGCACCTTCATCGTCTTCCAGGCCCTTGCATGATCCGCAGCATGACCGCCTTCGCCTCCGGCGAGCGCAATACCGAGGCCGGCGTACTGGGCTGCGAACTGCGCGCGGTGAATCACCGCTTCCTGGAAATCGGCGTGCGCCTGCCGGAAGAGCTGCGCGTGCTGGAGCCGGCGTTGCGCGAACGCATCGCCGCGCGCATTTCGCGCGGCAAGCTCGACCTGACGTTGCGCCTGCGCCCGTCGGACGCCGCCGAAAACCTGCAGTTGAACCAGGCCCTGGTAGCTCAGCTCAGCGCGGTCGCGCAAGACTTGAACGGCCGTTTTCCGAACCTGCGCACCGAACTCGGGCAGTTGCTGCAGCTGCCCGGCGTGCTGCAGTCGAGTACCGCCGATCCGGAAACGCTGCAGGCCCAAGCGCTGACCTTGCTCGACACGGTGCTGGACCAGTTCGTGGTCTCCCGCGAGCGCGAAGGCGCGCAACTCGCCGCCGTGATCGCCGAGCGCGTCGACGCGATCGCGGCGCAGGCGGCCACCGTGCGCACGCTGATTCCGCTGATCCGCATCGGCCAGCGCCAGAAGCTGGAAGCGCGCCTGGCCGACCTGTCGCAGCCGGCCGACCCCGGCCGCCTGGAACAGGAGCTGGTGCTGTGGCTGCAGAAGCTCGATGTCGATGAGGAACTCGATCGGCTCGACAGCCACATCGTCGAAATCCGCCGCGTGCTGAAGCAGAAGGAGCCGGTAGGCCGGCGCCTGGACTTCCTGCTGCAGGAATTCAACCGCGAAGCCAATACGCTCGGCTCCAAATCGGTCGATACGCGCACCTCGCAGGCCGCGGTCGAACTGAAGGTGCTGATCGACCAGATCAGGGAACAGGTGCAGAACATTGAATAGCGTGGATTCCAGCGCAAGTCCGGTCGCATTCCTGTATCGCTGGCGATTGCGGCCGGGCATGGAAGCGCAGCTTGTCGAGGGCTGGACGCGGCGCACCGAAGTGCTGCTTGCGCACGGCTCTCTGGGTTCGCGCCTGCACCGCGGCGATGATGGCCTGTGGTACGGCTATGCCGTGTGGCCCAGCCTGGAGGCGCGGGAGCGCGCTTTCGCGGTGCCGATGCCCGATACCGGCGCATCGATGGACGAAGCGATCGCCGAGCGCCTGCCCGAAGTGGTGCTGAGCCCCGTCGTCGACCGTCTGGTCGCCGCGCCGTTGCCGGCCGGCAACGCGGGAGAAGCCTGAGCGATGCGCGGAACCTTGTTCATCGTCGCGGCGCCGTCGGGCGCCGGAAAATCCAGCATCGTCAACGCCTGCCTGGCGCGCGATGCCAACATCGCCTTGTCGATCTCGTTCACCTCGCGCGCGGCGCGGCCGGGCGAGCGCCACGCCGAGCATTACCACTTCATTTCCGAGGCGCAGTTCCAGGCCATGATCGATGCGGGCGACTTCTTCGAGCACGCCCGCGTGCATGGCGACTGGAAAGGCACCGCGCGACAGTCGGTGGAGCCGCTGCTGGCGCAGGGCAAGGACGTGCTGCTGGAGATCGACTGGCAGGGCGCGCGCCAGGTGCGCCTGCGGGTGCCCGATGCCGTCAGCGTGTTCATCCTGCCGCCGTCGCGCGCCGCGCTGGAACAGCGCATGCGCAAGCGCGGCCAGGACAGCGAAGCCACCATCGCCCAGCGCCTGGCTGCGGCGCGCGAGGAGATGTCGCATTACGGCGAGTTCGATTTCGTGATCGTCAACGAGCACTTCGACAAGGCCGTCGACGACATGTGCGCAATCTTCACCGCCAGCCGGCTGCGCAAGGACATCCAGGTCGCGCGCCACGCCAAGCTGATCACGGCTCTGTTGTCGGACGAATAGGCAGGTCTTTCTGCTTTTCGTAGGAGCGGCTTTAGCCGCGAGCTCTTGATCTACCTCGTCTGGATCGCAAAAGCTCGCGGCTAAAGCCGCCCCCACGACGCGCGTGGATCGATTAAGTCATTGATCTTAAAGGATGTCGCTTGCGTTCCTGTGGGCACTCCGGCTAAAATCCGCGCCCCTCCGTATCAATTGGACGGCCCCCGGGTCGTCGGGAAGCCTATGGCCCGCATTACCGTTGAAGATTGCCTGGAAGTGGTCGATAACCGCTTCGAACTCGTGATGATGGCCGCCAAGCGCGCGCGCCAGCTGGCCAATGGCGTCGAGTCCAAGCTCGACAACAGCGAACACGCCGACAAGCCGACCGTGCTGGCACTGCGCGAAATCGCCGCGCGCCAGATCGATCAGGGCTTCATCGACCAGGTCGAGAAGGCCGAAAAGGAACGCGCCGAGCGCGAAGCGCTGGAATGGGCCGCCGCCGAAGTGGTCGCCGACGACGACCTGTCCAAGGGCGACGATCTCTAAGCTTTTGCTGTCGCCCCCTTTGCAAAAGGGGGCCACGGGGATTTGCATTCGATCTTGCTTTCAAGCTTTTAAAGGCAGCATCGACGGCAACAGCAAATCCCCCTCAGTCCCCCTTTTTCAAAGGGGGAAGGAAAGCCGGGCGTGGGCCTGCCGCTGCGGCTTGTTCTGACTCGTACTCCCTTAGGTACTCCTTAGGGCTTTATTGCCGCCTATCGCCGGCCCGCGTACGCTCCAGCGTATGACCCCCGCAGAGCCTGCCCACGCCGTTTCCCTGCCACCCGCACCGTTGCCGCAGGACGTGCCGGACTATGTGCAGTTGCTGGACAGCACGGCTTCCTATCTGAGCGACGAGCAACGCGCGCTGATCCGTCGTGCCTGGGCCGTGGGCGCCGCTGCGCATGCCGGGCAGACCCGCAAGTCCGGCGAGCCCTACATTACCCACCCGGTGGCCGCGGCCACGGTGCTGGCCGAGCAGCGGCTGGATGCCGAGACGCTGATCGCGGCGATCCTGCACGACACCATCGAGGACACGCCGCTGTCGCGCGAGGCGATCGCCGGCGAGTTCGGGGAGACGGTGGCCGAGCTGGTCGAGGGCGTCACCAAGCTGGACAAACTGCAGTTCCGCGACCGCCAGGAGGCCGCCGCCGAAAGCTTCCGCAAGATGCTGCTGGCGATGTCGCGCGACCTGCGCGTGATCCTGATCAAGCTGGCCGACCGCCTGCACAACATGCGCACGCTCGGCGCGCAGACCGCCGAGGCGCGCGAACGCATCGCGCGCGAGACGCTGGAGATCTACGCGCCGATCGCGCAGCGGCTGGGCATGAACCTGCTCAAGTCCGAATTGCAGGACCTCGGCTTCCGCGCGCTGCATCCGTGGCGGCATGCGGTCATCGAAAAACGCATTCGCACCCAGCCGGTGGTGCGGCGCGAGTCGCTGGCCAAGATCCAGTCGCAGCTGGCGCAGCGGCTGGCGATGGAAGGCCTGGCGCATCGCCTGGTCGGTCGGGTCAAGACGCCGTGGAGCATCTACACCAAGATGCGCGCCGAGCAGAAGAGCTTCGACCAGATGATGGACGTGTTCGGCTTCCGCGTGGTGGTCGCCACGGTGCCGGACTGCTACCACGCGCTGGGCGTGGTGCATTCGGTGTTCAAGCCGCTCGACGGCCGCTTCCGCGATTTCATCGCCATTCCGAAAGCGAACGGCTACCAGTCGCTGCATACGGTGCTGTTCGGTCCGTACGGGTCGCCGATCGAAGTGCAGATACGCACCGAGGAAATGGACCTGATCGCCGAACGCGGCATCGCCGCGCATTGGTCGTATAAGCACGGCGGCGCCGGTAACAGCGCGCAGAGCCGCGCCAGCAGCTGGATCGCCGGCCTGCTGGAATCGCAGCGCAGCACCGGCTCGTCGCTGGAGTTCCTGGAGAACGTCAAGGTCGACCTGTTCCCGGACGAGGTCTACCTGTTCACGCCCCAGGGCGACATCCTCGCCTTGCCGCGCAACTCGACCGCGCTGGATTTCGCCTATGCGGTGCACACCGACGTCGGCAACCACGCGGTCGCGGCGCGCGTCGACAAGAAGCTGGTGCCGTTGCGCACCAAGCTGGCCAGCGGCCAGCGCGTGGAGGTGATCACGGCCAAGTCGGCGGCGCCCAATCCGCAGTGGCTGGAATTCGTGGTCTCCGGCAAGGCGCGCACTGCGATCCGGCACCAGCTCAAGCATCTGGAGCACGAGGACGCGGTGCAACTGGGCCACCGCATGCTCGATCGCGCGCTGGAAGACCTCAACACTTCGCTGGAGCGTCTGCCCTCGGCGCAGCTTGAAGCCTATCTGGCCGAATTCCGCTATCCGCGACTGGAAGCGCTGCTGGCCGACATCGCGCTCGGCAACCGCATGCCGGTGCAGGTAGCGCAGGTGCTGGCGCGGCAGGCGCCGGGCACGGGCGATCTGCTGGACCCGGCGCGCGCGCCGCTGCCGCAGGACAAGATCCTGATCACCGGGCAGGAGCGCGGCGTGATCAGCTTCGCCAACTGCTGCCTGCCGTTGCCCGGCGACGAGATCATGGGCTTCCACACCACCGGCAAGGGCATCGTGGTGCATCGCCTGGATTGTCCGAATGTCGCCGACTACCGCAAATCGCCTGAGCGCTGGGTGCCGATCGGCTGGGATCGGGAGGTGTCGGGCGACTTCCAGGCGGCATTGCGCATCGAGGTTGAAAACCGTCCCGGCGTGCTGGCGCAGGTGGCTGCAGCCATCGCCCAGGCCGAGTCCAACATCGACCGCGTCGAATACCTGGAGCGCGATACCAGCGTCGCCGGCATCCGTTTCTCGATCGAGGTGCACGACCGCAAGCATCTGGCGGAGGTGATCCGGCGGGTGCGACGGTTGAATGTCGTTCACGGCGTGCAGCGGCTCTAACCTGGCGGCGTGATATCCCCGAGCCGTCATCCCGGCGCACGCCGGGATCCAGGCCGGCGCCTTTTGTCGGTTGCGACGCGACTCATGATATGGAAAAGGGCTTCCGGGCTGCGCCCGGGTCACTTTCTTTGTTGGCCCAAAGAAAGTAACCAAAGAAAGGGCCTCCAAGCCTCGCGACAGTGACGCCATCGGGCCGATGTCCGCGCTGCGGCCTTTCGTCGCAGGCCACCTTTTTGTTCTCGGCCTGAATTCGGGCGTGGCTCTCGTAGAAGTCGCTTTGTTGGCGGGGTGGAAACCTCCGCGCCGTCATGCAGCGGACGCCGATGGTTGCGAGTTCTCCGGCTACAATCTCGCGATGATCAGTCGCTTTATCCGGAGAACGAAATGCCCCGCGATCCCGTAAGCACCAACAAAGCCCCCGCCGCCATCGGCCCGTATTCGCAGGCCGTGCGCAGCGGCGACACCGTCTACCTGTCCGGCCAGGTCGCGCTGGATCCGGCCAGCGGTCTGCTGATCGAAGGCGACGTGCAGGCGCAGGCGCGCCGTGCGTTCGATAACCTGCGCGCGGTCTGCGAAGCGGCGGGGGGTTCGATGGACGACGTCGTGCGCGTCGGCCTGTACCTGACCGACCTGGACCAGTTCGCTACGGTCAATGCGGTGATGGGCGAGTATTTCGATGCGCCGTATCCGGCGCGTTCCACCATCGAGGTGTCGGCGCTGCCGCGCGGCGCGCAATTCGAAGTCGATGCGGTGATGGTGCTGAATTAAGACCAGCGTGCGAGGGTTCGTAGAGCGTAGCTTGCTGCGCTGCTTTTTAAGGCGCGGCAGGAGCAGCGCAGCAAGCTGCGCTCTACAAAGTAAGAAAACCGCGTCGGCGTCAGCTCCGCTCGCGCACTTCGCTCGGCGTAACGCCCGTCCAGCGCTTGAACGCACGCCGGAATTCGCGCGCGTCCTTGAAGCCCAGCGCGGCGCCGATCTGGCCGATCGGCAGGTGCCGCTCGTGCAACAGGTCGTGGGCGCGCTCGCTGCGCGCGTCGTCGTGGATGGCTTTGAAGCCGGTGCCGGCGCTGGCCAAATGCCGGCGTAGGGTGCGTTCGGTCAGATGCAATTCCGCCGCGATCTCGGCGAGCTTCGGATTTTCCTGCAGCCTTTCGCGCAGCAGGCGGCGCACGGACGCGACTATTTCGGTGGACTGCCGTTCGCGCGGCAGCTGCGCGCGACACAAGGCCAGCGCCTGCTGCGCGCTCACTGGGTTGTAGGTCGGCAAGCGGTATTCCAGCCAGACCGTGTCGACCAGCACCCGGTTGCGCGGCATGCTGAAGTAGACCGGGCAATCGAACACACGCCGATAACGTTCGGCGTAAGCGGGTGCGGGATAGGTCAGCTCCAGCTTGAGCGGCCGGAAATCCTCGCCGACCAGGCTGCGGCACAGCATCATCGTGCTGGCGAACAATTCCTCGCACAGAAACGGCAATAAATGCTCGTCCGGTGCGCGTTGCACGGCGACCATCGCGATCGCACCGTGGTCGGGCACATCGAACTCCAGGTCCATCAGGCTGCCCGACAGCCCCGCGTACTGCAGGCCGACCTGGATCGCATCGCCGAAGGTGCGCGCGGTCATCATCGCCAGCCCCAGCAGGCCGAAGTTGCCGATGTTCTGGCGAGCGCCCAGCTGCAGTCCGATATCGGCCTGGGGCAGGGCATGCAACGCGCCTTCTACGATGCAGCTGGCCTGGCGGTACGAGACGCGGACGGTGGAATCGTCGATCTGCGCGCGCGTCAGCTGCAGACCCGCGAACCAGGGCTCGCAGGCGATGCCGGCTTCGTCCGCCATCAGGCACAGGCCGGCGAGGATATTGGTGGCGGTGTCCGCGGTGGTCAGCCGCGGGTCGGCGCGGGATTGCCTGGAGCGCATCGTCGCAATTTGTCCGTTTTTCCCCCCGTCAGTATGCCGCCGACGCCCTCCACTTGCGACCGCCGTCCGCACGAGACTGCAGTCCTACGACACGGCGCTGTTGGCGCCATACCGGGGAGGACGGTGGATGCGACGGATCGGATTAGTGGCAAGTATCGCGGCGGTGGCCTTGCTGGCCGGTTGCGGGCGCGAACAAGCGGCGCCGCAGGCGGCTGCCGACACGCAATTCCAGAAGACCCTGCAAGCGCGCCTCTTGGACGCCAAACCCGGCGATGTAATCGAGATCCCTGCTGGCCGATACGCCTTCGACCGCAGTCTCAGCCTGCGCGTGGACGGCGTGACGATCCGCGGCGCCGGCATGGACAAGACGGTGCTCAGCTTCAAGGGCCAGAAAACCGGTGCCGAGGGCCTGATCGTCAATGCCAGCGACTTCACCCTGGAAAATCTGGCGATCGAGGACAGCAAGGGCGACGGCCTGAAGGTCAACGAAGGCGAGAACATCGCCATCCGCAAGGTGCGGGTGGAGTGGACCAACGGCCCCGATACCGACAACGGCGCGTACGGGCTGTATCCCGTGCAGACCAAGAACGTGCTGATCGAGGATTCGGTGGTGATCGGCGCGTCCGACGCCGGCATCTATGTCGGCCAGTCGCAGAACATCGTGGTGCGCCGCAACCGCGCCGAGCGCAACGTGGCCGGCATCGAGATCGAAAACTGCATCGGCGCCGATGTGTACGACAACCTGGCCACCGAGAACACCGGCGGCATCCTGGTGTTCAACATGCCGGACCTGCCGCAGCCGGGCCACACCACGCGCGTGTTCAAGAACCGCATCGTCAAGAACAACACCGGCAACTTCGGCCGCAAGGGCACCGCGGTGGCCAGCGTGCCGGCCGGCTCGGGCGTGGTGATCATGTCCAACGACCGGGTCGAGGTCTTCGACAACGAAATCGCCGACAACAAGACCGCGAACGTGCTGATCGCCAGCCATTTCTCGGCCGGTTACGAGGGCAAGTACAAGCCGTCCGCGGCCTTCGATCCGTATCCGGAACAGATCTACGTGTATGGCAACCGCTTTTCCGGCGGCGGCGATTCGCCCGACGGTCTGGACCTGAAGGCATTGAAGGTGGCGATGTTCGGCTTGAACGGCCGCCTGCCGGACGTGCTGTGGGACGGCTACGCCAATCCCAAGCATGCCGGCGGCCCGCAGATCTGCATCGAAGGCGCTTCCGGCGTATTGAATGCGGATGGGCCGAACAAGAACAAGAATCCGAAATCGGATGCGGCGCCGTTCAAGTGCACCTTGGACAAGCTGCCGGCGGTGGTGCTGCAGAAAGCCTGAGTGTGACGATGCCCGATTTCGTTTTTAGCCGTGATTCCCGCGAAGGCGATGGTTTCGTCAGCCAAAGCGCTGGCCATCCGGTGCCTTTGCCTTTCGTAAGAGCGGCTTCAGCCGCGAGCTTTTCAAGTCGCATCGAATGCAGGATCAAGAGCTCGCGGCTGAAGCCGCTCTTACGAAAAGCGGCAGCCTTCGGACTGCTGGCTTCGCTGGTTTTCCTGCTGTCCTCATGCAGGCGCGAACCCGAGCCGGTGCAGTTCCACGCCGACGGCTATCCCGCCAAGCTCAGCGACTGGAACGTGGTCTACCGTGACGGCGACAAGCTCGCGCTGAACAGCGGCGTGGTGCCATTCGATCTCAACACGCCATTGTTCAGCGACTACGCGCACAAGCTGCGCACGGTGTGGATGCCGCAAGGCACGGCCGCGCGGTACCAGGCGAAGGAAAGCTTCGATTTCCCGGTCGGCACCGTCCTCAGCAAAACCTTCTATTACCCGAAAGCGGCGGGCGCCAATCGCGATGCCGTCGCACGTAACGACGACGCATCGCGCGACCATGCGGGCGAGGGTCTGGACCTGCGCCATGTGCGCATGATCGAGACGCGCCTGCTGGTGCATCGCGCCCAGGGCTGGGTAGCGCTGGCCTACGTCTGGAACGCCGAACAGACCGAGGCCGAACTGGCGCGCACCGGCGACAGCGTACCGCTGCAGCTGGTCGCCGCCGATGGCAGCCGCGAGGACTTTACCTACCAGGTGCCGGACCAGAACCAGTGCGCCGGCTGCCATGCCAGCAACAACACCACGCGCCTGATCCAGCCGCTGGGGCCGAAGGCGCGGCACCTCAATCGCGATTACGGCTACGCATCCGGCAGCGAGAATCAGCTGCGGCATCTGGCGCGGGTCGGCTATCTGACCGGCGTTCCCGGGGCCGGCGTGCCGCGCAATGCCGATTGGCGCGACGCGGCGCGGGCCAGCCTGGATGACCGCGCGCGCGCCTACCTGGACGCCAATTGCGGGCATTGCCACAACGCGCACGGACCGGCGGACACCTCCGGCCTCATGCTCGACATCGGCGACCACGAACCACGTCACCTGGGCCTGTGCAAGCCGCCGATCGCGGCCGGCCGCGGTACCGGCGGCCACCGCTTCGGCATCGTGCCGGGAAATCCGGACGAATCGATCCTGGCCTACAGGATGGACAGCGACGATCCGGGCGTCATGATGCCGGAGCTGGGGCGCGACGTGGTGCATAGGGAAGGGGTGGAACTGATACGGGCGTGGATCGCGGCGATGGAGGGCGGTTGCGGCGAAGCCTGATACGCGACGCATGGCGCCATACGACGTAAGACAAGAATAAAAACGGGCAAGACAACCAACATCTGCAAGAAAGGGGAAAGAGCGATGTCGTTGAAACCACATGTTCTGGGCGTATGCCTGCGCCGCGCGCTGATCGGCGCCTGCGCGTTGCCGTTCGCCACCGCTGCCTGGGCGCAGACGGCTCCGGCCGCGCAGCAAGCCGGCACGCGCGACGCGGTCACGCTGGACCGCATCGTCGTGACCGCGCAGAGCCGCGAGCAGGAGCTGCAGGACGTGCCGATCGCGATCCAGGTGGTCACCGACCAGCTGATCGAGGATGTCGCGGCCGAGGATCTGGGCGATATCGACAGCTTCGTGCCCGGCCTGGTGGTCGACAGCCAGCAGCCGACGCAGCCGAGCTTCGAACTGCGCGGCATTAGCACCGACGACTTCGGCATCGGTACCGATCCGGCCGTCGGCGTGTACGTCGACGGGGTCTATGCCGGACGCGGCGGCGGCGTGCTGCTGCCGTTCACCGATGTCGAGCGCATCGAAGTGCTGAAGGGTCCGCAAGGCACGCTGTTCGGCCGCAACACCGCCGCCGGCGCGATCTCGATCATCACCCGCAAGCCCGGCGACGAGTTCGAAGGCCGCGCCAAGATGCGCATCGGCAATTACGGCAAGGGCTATCTCGAAGGCATGCTCAACGCGCCGGTCGGCGAGGATTCGGCATTCCGCTTCAACGCGCTGGTCAATCACAGCAATGGTTGGATCCGCGACGCGAATACCGGACAGGATCTCAATCCCGAAGACAACTGGGCCACGCGCGCGGCTTTCCGCACGCGCTTCGGCGAGGCCACCAACGTGCTGGTCAGCTGGGATCACGAAAAGCTCGACCAGCGCGCCCAGGTCACCACCGGCATCGTCGCGCTGCCCGCAGCGCCCGGGATTCCATCGCTGCCGGTGGACGAATCGGCCTATCTGGACCCGCGCAAGATCGCGACCGCGAACGACGCCGAGGGCAGCCGCGAATACCGCCGCTTCGACGGCGTCACGCTGATCGTCGATCATGCGTTCGACTGGGGCAATCTCACCTCGACCACCTCGTGGCGCGATTACGACTCGGCCAACAAGGCCGTCGACGAGGACGGCACCGCACGCCGTTATCTCTACGTCGATTCGACCAATACCGAGAGCAACCAGAGCGTCTACCAGGAGTTCAAGTTCAGCGGCAGCAGCGACCGCCTCGACTGGGTCGCCGGCGCCAGCTATTTCCAGGAGAAGGCCGAGCAGACCAGCGAGGTCAACACCTTCACCGATGCGGTCGACACCATCGCCCGCAACCTCGGCCTGGCGCCGACGCCGGACGGCACCCTGTACGGCTTCTTCGATCAGATACTGCAGGCCAACGGCATTCCGCTGACCCTGCTCGGCCATCGCTGGAACGAGCAGTTCCAGAACTCGCTGGACACCAAGGCCTATGCGGCTTACGGCGACGTGATCTGGCACGTCAACGACAAGCTCAACCTCACGTTCGGCGCACGCTACACGCGCGACCAGAAGGATTTCACCTGGTTCAACGACCTGCGCAATGCGCCGACGCTCGACCTGACCCTGGACCAGCTGCAAGCGATCGGCTTCTTCGACCTGGTCGGCGTACCGCGCGAATTCTTCGTGTTCGACGTGGCCTTCATCGACCCGCCGGCGCTGCTCAACAAGGGCGTGAAGAACCGCAGCTCGAAATCCTGGAGCGATTTCAGCCCGCGCTTCGTCGCCGACTACCACTTCGACGACAACACCATGGGCTTCGCCTCGCTGGCCAAGGGCTATAAGGCCGGCGGCTTCAACTCGCTGCAGATCGGCAGCGAGTTCGAGAACGAAGTCTGGAACTTCGAGACCGGCATCAAGAAGGCCCTGCCGGACCAGCGCCTGCAGTTCAACGTGTCGGGCTATTACTACGTGTACGACAACCGCCAGTCGGTGCGTCTCGACATGACCACCGCGATCCCGCGCTTCGTGGTCGATACCTCGGACCTGGAAGCTTGGGGCGTGGATTTCGATGCGCGCTGGCAGGCCACCGACGGGCTGGGCTTCGATGTCAACGCCGCGTTCATCGATTCGACCTACAAGGACTACGTGACGCCGGAAGGCATCGACGTCAGCGGCCAGCCCACCGGCACGCCGTACTGGTCCTTCGCGGCCGGCGTGGACTACCTGTGGACGCTGGGCGATTCGGGCGACGTTCGCTTCGCATTGCGCCAGGCCTACCGCGGCAAGACCCGCTGCAGCGACGAGTCGCAGTCGCAGGGCACCTGCGGCATCAGCCCGGCGCTGGACCTGGGCGAAGCGGAGAGCCTCACCGATGCGCGCATCGCCTGGACCGGAGCGGAGGGCCGCTGGACCGTGGCGGCTTACGGCAAGAACCTGTTCGACAACCAGTACATCAATGCGCTGGGCACCTACGGCAAGACCGTACTCGGCACCGTCGGTGCGCGCGTCACCGAGCCGCGCACCTACGGCATGGAGGTCGGCCTCAAGTTCTGAGGCCCTGCTGTTCTCCCTCCTTTGAAAAAGGAGGGCCGGGGAGGATTTGCTTTTGACCTTCGGACCCCGGCGTCGAACGACGCCGGGGTTTTTGTTTGCGCGCGATCCCGTCATGCTTGGCGCATGCCGGTTTCCCGATCCGACGCAGCCGTCGATCCCGCACACCTTCCGCTGGGCAGCCTGCCCGGCGTCGGCGTGCGCGTCGCCGAAAAGCTGGCGGCACGCGGCCTGCTCACGCTGCAGGACCTGTGGCTGCAGTTGCCGCGCCGCTACGAGGACCGCACCTCGATCTCGCCGATCCGCACCCTGCAGCCCGGCATCGCCGCGCAGGTCGAGGGCCGCGTCGAAGCCGTCGAGCGCGGTTTCCGCTACAAGCCGATGCTGCGCGTGGCGGTCGGCGACGATTCGCAGGCCACGCTGGTGCTGCGTTTCTTCCACTTCCGCGCGGCCCAGGTCGCGCAGTTCCGGCCGGGTGCGCGCATCCGCTGCTATGGCACGCCGCGCGCGGGCCAGCACGGGCTGGAAATCGTGCATCCGAGTTACCGGCTGCTCGACGACGATGCCTCGGGTTCGCTGGGCGAGCAGCTGGATCCGGTGTACCCGGCCATCGAAGGCATCGGTCCGGCGACGCTGCGCAAGCTGATCGGCCAGGCGTTGGACCAACTGCCGGATGACGAGTCGCTGGAACTGCTGCCGCAGCGGCTGCGTGCGAGCCACTCGTCATCCGCTCTCAAGCAGGCGCTGCTGACCGCGCACCGGCCGCCGCGGGATGCCGACCTCGGCGCCTTGTCGGCCGGCCTGCATCCGGCGCAGCAGCGTCTGGCACTGGAGGAATTGCTGGCGCACCACCTGAGCCTGCGCCGGCAGCGCATCGCCCTGCAGAAGCAGCGCGCGGCCGCACTGAACGACGGCGATGCGCTCGCCACGCGCCTGCGCGAGTCTCTGCCGTTCGCGCTGACCGGCGCGCAGCAGCGCGTGTTCGAACAGATCCGCGCCGATCTCGCCAGGCCGGTGCCGATGTTGCGCCTGGTGCAGGGCGATGTCGGCAGCGGCAAGACGGTGGTCGCCGCGCTGGCCGCACTGCTGGCGATCGAAGCGGGCAAGCAGGCCGCGCTGATGGCGCCGACCGAGCTGCTGGCCGAGCAGCACCTGGCCAACCTGCGCGGCTGGCTGGAACCGCTCGGCGTGCGCGTCGCCTGGCTCGCGGGCAAGGTCACGGGCAAGGCGCGTGCGAGCGTGCTGTCCGCGGTGGCGTCGGGCGAGGCGCAGGTGGTGGTCGGCACGCATGCGTTGATGCAGGACAACGTGGTCTTCCACGACCTGGCGCTGGCGATCGTCGACGAGCAGCACCGTTTCGGCGTGCACCAGCGCCTGGCGCTGCGCGACAAGGGCGCCGGCGGCGACGCTGTACCGCATCAGCTAGTGATGACGGCCACGCCGATCCCGCGCACGCTGGCGATGGCCGCCTATGCCGATCTCGATGTTTCCGCCATCGATGAATTGCCGCCCGGCCGCACGCCGATACAGACGGTAGTGCTGAGTGCCGAACGCCGTCCCGAATTGATCGAACGCATCCGCGCCGCCTGCGCCGAGGGCCGACAGGCGTACTGGGTCTGCACGCTGATCGACGACAGCGACGAGGTGGTAGCGCAGGCCGCGCAAAGCACGTACGAAAACCTGTCGGCGTCGTTGCCGGAATTGCGCATCGGCCTGGTCCACGGCCGCATGAAGGCCAACGACAAGCAGGCGACGATGCGCGCTTTCAAGGACGGCGCCATCGATCTGCTGGTGGCGACCACGGTGATCGAAGTCGGCGTGGACGTGCCCAATGCGTCGTTGATGATCGTCGAGAACGCCGAGCGCCTGGGCCTGGCGCAGCTGCATCAGCTGCGCGGACGGGTGGGGCGCGGCACTGCGGCGTCGAGCTGCGTGCTGCTGTACCAGACGCCGTTGTCGGCGATGGCGCGGCAGCGGTTGGAAACGATGCGCCAGACCAATGATGGTTTCGTCATCGCCGAGAAGGATCTCGAGTTGCGCGGTCCGGGCGAGTTGCTGGGTGTGCGCCAGACGGGGCTGGCGGCCTTCCGCGTCGCCGACCTGGCGCGCGATGCGGCGTTGCTGCCGCGGGTGCGCGAGATTGCGGATGCGTTGCTGTCCGACTCGCCGGATATTGCCGATCGCATAGTGCAACGCTGGGTAGGCGGCGCCGCACGCTACGCCGCCGCGTAGCGCACGTTACGCCGCTGCGTAACTCCCCCTCCCTCTCGCGCAAGCCTGTTCCCTGTCCCGGTCGCGCAGACCTGCTCCCTCTCCCGCTTGCGGGGCGAAGCTGCACAGCTTGCGCGGCATGCCGCGCGTGCGGCTGAGCGCCGGCGCGCAAGTGCGGGCCGGCGCGCGGAGCGGGGCTGGGGTGAGGGCGCGCGCCCCTGCACGTTCGCGCCGCTCCTCTCTGGAGCCGTCATCCCAGCGCAAGCTGGGACCCATTTTGATCTTGCTGTTGCGTTGCGACCTGCCGACCCTATTCGGGTCGGGTTTCCGCCCGCTGTCGCGGCCGGGTCACTTTCTCTTTCCAGAGCCAAAGAGAAAGTAACCAAAGAGAAGGGCTCTTCCCCGATCAGAGCAAACGCGTGAACTTGTAAGCGGCGCGGGGATTTTCCGAGTCGGCATCCTGCCTTCGTCGGAAAACGGCGGCCATCCATGGCCGCCGCCCTCCGGGTCTGCTGATTTGCGCAGGAGGACATTGCGTCGAGCCCAGATCAAGAGCGCATCGCTTTCAGCCATTCCGTGGAGACAGCATGGCGGGCCTTCGCGCCGTCCGACCCATCATTTCCGCGGTTGCGCTACGCTCACCGCGACCTTCGCTTCGGAGAAGTCCGTGAAGAAGTTCATATTGTTCGCATTGCTCGCCTTCGGCGCATGGAAAGGCTATGAGCATTTTATCGGGGCGAAATCTTCCGCAGCCGCTGAAGTTTCATCCCTGTCGACTGCCGACACTGCGGTCGCGACCACAAAAACCGCAGCGTTCCACTGCGACGGCAGGCAGCACTGCACCCAGATGACCTCGCGTGCAGAGGCTGAATTCTTCATCAGGCATTGCCCCGACACGAAGATGGACGGAGACCGCGACGGCGAGCCCTGCGAGAATGACAGCCGATTCTGAAGGCGAAACCTCCATGACCGACAAAATCCCCCTGCTCATCGACACCGACCCCGGCGTCGACGACGCGCTCGCCCTGCTGATGGCGTTCAACGACCCGCGCCACGACATCGTCGGCCTGACCGTTGCCGCCGGCAACGTCGGCCTGCAACACACCGTGCGCAACGCGCTGAAACTGTGCGAGATCGCCGGGCGCGACGATATCCCCGTCTACGCAGGCAGCGCTGCGCCGCTGCTGCACCCGTCGCCGGACGCGGGCTACGTGCACGGCCGCGACGGTTTCGGCGATGTCGGCTACGAGACGCCCAGGCGCCAGGCCGATGCCGAGCACGCCGCGCTGGCGATCCTGCGCCTGTCGCGCGAGCACGCCGGCAGGCTGCTGCTGGTGGCGCTGGGGCCGCTGACCAACCTCGCGCTGGCGCTGAAGCTGGATCCGACCCTGCCGCAGCGCGTCGCGCGGCTGGTAGTCATGGGCGGCGCAGTCACCGCCCACGGCAACATCACCCCCGCGGCCGAGTTCAACGTGTATTTCGATCCCGAGGCCGCCCATATCGTGTTCGAGGCCTTCCCGCGCTTCGACCTGGTCGACTGGGAGGCCGTGCTGATGCATGGCCTGCAACACCGCGAGGTCGATGGCTGGCTCAGCGTCGATTCGCCGCGGGCCCGCTTCTACGATGCGATCTCGCGCCAGACCCGGGCCTGGTCGGCGGAACGCCGCGGCGAGCGCTGGCATTCGGCCGATGCGCTGGCGATGGCCTACGCGCTGCAGCCCGACGGCGCCGGGCAGGTGCTCGAGCGCGCGGTGGCGGTGGAGCTGGGCGGGCGCCTGACCCGCGGCATGACCGTGGTCGACTGGCTGGGCCAGGGCGGCCGCCCGGACAACGCCGCCATCCTGATGGGCTACGACGAGAAGCGCTTCCAGTCCCTGATCCGCGAGGCTCTGGCCGCCCGTTGAGGCGCGCGAGCCGGGTGTTTGCGCCGGGGCAGGGTGTCGGTCTACAATATCCGACTCTTTCCCGCATATTGGTGCCCGCCATGAAAGACGGCGTACATCCCGAATACCGCGCTGTCGTCTTCCAGGACGTCACGTCGGACTTCAAGTTCCTGACCCGTTCCACCCTCTCCAGCAAGGAGACGGTGAAGTGGGAGGACGGCAACGAGTATCCGCTCGTCAAGATCGAAGTCTCGTCGGCCTCGCATCCGTTCTATACCGGCCAGCACAAGATCATGGATACCAGCGGCCGCATCGACAAGTTCAAGCGCCGCTACACCAAATAAGCGCTTGGGCCTCGGGCTCGCCGCAACGGCCGCCTCTGGGCGGCCGTTCGCGTTTCCGGGCGTCGCGGTTGCTCTTCGTAGGAGCGGCTTTAGCCGCGAGCTCTTCTATCAGCCGCCAACGGGCCGGAAGAGCTCGCGGCTAAAGCCGCTCCTACGAAGCGCGAAGCCAGGCATAGGACTTTGGTTTACATGACTTTGGTTTAGAGCCCCGCCTCGGACGCCTATGCGATAATGCTGCATCGCGGCAAGGCCGCGGTTCGACCCCCCGCCGCTCCTGCCGCCTCCGGGCGCCGACGGCCTTACGAGGAGCCACTCGTGTCCGAACTGGATCAAGTCACGTTGAATGCCGGCGACAAGTCGGTCGCCCTGCCGGTGATCAAGCCGACGCTGGGCAACGACTGCATCGATATCGCCAAGCTGCCGAAGGAAACCGGCTGCTTCACCTACGATCCCGGCTTCACCGCCACCGCCGCCTGCAAGTCGGCCATCACCTACATCGACGGCGATGCCGGCGTGCTGATGTACCGCGGCTACCCGATCGAACAGCTGGCCAAGCAGTCGAGCTTCCTCGAAGTGGCCTACCTGCTGATGAACGGCGAACTGCCCAGCAAGGTGGAGTTCGACAAGTTCGACCACGAGGTCGCGCATCACACGATGATGCACGAGGCCTTCAAAAACTTCCTCGGCGGCTTCCGCCACGACGCGCATCCGATGGCGATGCTGGTCGGCATGATCGGTTCGATGGCCAGCTTCTACCACAACACGCTGGACCTGGAAGATCCGGAACAGCGCCGCCTGGCCGCGATCCGACTGATCGCCAAGGTGCCGACGATCGCCGCCGCCTGCCATCGTTATTCGATCGGCTGGCCGGTGCGTTTCCCGCGCAATAACCTGGAATACGTCGACCGCTTCCTGCACATGATGTTCGAGGTCCCGAGCGAGCCGCTGGAACTGCCGCCGGTCGCCGCCAAGGCGCTCGATCTGCTGTTCATCCTGCACGCCGACCACGAACAGAACGCATCGACTTCCACGGTGCGCCTGGTCGGTTCCACCGGCGCCAATCCCTATGCGTGCGTCGCCGCCGGCGTGGCTGCGTTGTGGGGTCCGGCGCACGGCGGCGCCAACGAGGCCGTGCTGAAGATGCTGGCCGAGATCGGCGACGTCAAGAACGTGCAGTCGGCGGTGGACAAGGCCAAGAACAAGGAATCGGGCTTCCGCCTGATGGGCTTCGGCCACCGCGTCTACAAGAACTTCGACCCGCGCGCCAAGATCATCCGCGAGATGACCTACCAGGTGCTCGACGAACTGGGCGTCAACGATCCGTTGCTGGACGTGGCGATCAAGCTGGAAGAGGCCGCGCTGAAGGACGACTACTTCGTGCAGCGCAAGCTGTATCCCAACGTCGATTTCTACAGCGGCCTCATCTACAAGGCGCTGAAGATCCCGACCGAGATGTTCACCGTCATGTTCGCGATCGCCCGCACCTCCGGTTGGGTGGCGCACTGGCTGGAGCAGCAGGAAGATCCGGATGCCAAGATCGGTCGTCCGCGTCAGATCTATACCGGTTACGACAAACGAGAGTACGTCGCCGTCGACAAGCGCTGAGCCTGCCGCATCGAAACCGCAATAAAAACGCCCCGCAATGCGGGGCGTTCTGCTTTTCGTAGGAGCGGCTTCAGCCGCGAGCTCTTGCCAGAAGATCGCGACCCGAAAAGCTCGCGGCTGAAGCCGCTCCTGCGAAAAGCGGGCCGGGCCGGTTCAGGGGCTTGCTTCGTAACCGGCGATTTCGTCGTCGGCCAGCAGTTGCCGCAGCTGCGAGGCTGAGGCGCGCTTCATCGGCTTCTCGTCGACGGCCGACAACGGCGCCTGGCGCAGCACGTCGGCCGGCAGCACGGTCAAATCGAAAGTGAGGTCCTCGGCGCTGAACAGCCAGACCGGAAAAGTGTCGCCGCGCTCCCGGTCCAGGCGCACGTGGCGGCTGCGCGCTTCGGCCGGGATGCGGTGTTCTTCGAGGAAGCGCGGCACGGCATCCGCGTCGTCGCTGTACAACTGCAGCGTGACCGGCGCATTCGCATCGGCGGTGCCGTCCAGCACCGGGCCGACCAGGCGCGCGTCGAAGTCGGCGAAGAATTCCAGGGCGCGCAGCGCCGCCTCGCGCCTCGTGCGCAAACCGTTTGCCAGCGCATCGCCGAGGAACAGCCGCTGATACTCGCGCAGCGCGTCTTCGATTTCGCGGTTGCGCGGCAGCGAGGCGTCGTCGTGGATGCCGAGCCGCTGCGCGGCTTTCAGCTTGGCCTGGTGGAAATCGCGGATGCCGCCTTCGGCCATCAGCCGGGCGGCTTCGTGCGCGAGGCGATGGCGCCGCTCGCGGGTACGTGTCTCGGCGTGCTGACGGGCGTGGTGCATCGCGAGCTCCCGATCAAAGCCTGCGGCGACTGTAACCGATCCAGCCGCGACGTCAACGTGCTCTTCGCAGGAGCGGCTTCAGCCGCGAACTCTTCCGGTTATGGCACGGAGATCAAGAGCTCGCGGCTGAAGCCGCTCCTGCGAAAAGCGGCTTACGCTAGAAGATGTCGAACGCGGCCTCGTCCGGCGCCTGCTCGGTATCGTAGTTGGTGTAGGTTTCCATGCGTTCCAGGTCTTCGACCTTGACGTACTCGACGATGCCGCCGCTGCCATCGGGCAGCAACGTGCCGTTCGCGCCCACCGACACCTTGATCATGCCCTCCGGCGGATCGTTCCTGGCCAGCGGCACGTCCTTCAGCGCCACGCGCATGTAGTCGATCCAGATCGGCAGCGCGGCCTTGCCGCCGTACTCGCGGTAGCCGAGCGAGCGGAAATCGTCGCGTCCCACCCAGACCGTGGTGGCAAGGTTGCCGCCGAAACCCGAGAACCAGGCGTCGCGGTGGTCGTTGGTCGAGCCGGTCTTGCCGCCGATGTCCTCGCGGCCCAGCACCTTGGCGGCGGTGCCGGTGCCGCGCTGGACCACGTCGCGCATCATCGACACGAGCTGGTAGGCGACGCGTTCGTCGATCGCGCGCGGCGCCAGGACGGCATTCGGGTCGACGACCGCGATCGGCTCAAGTGGCGCCTCTTTGCCGGCATCCTTGGACGGCTTGGGCGTGGCCGGCTTTGCCGCCGCCGCGGGGCCCAGGTCGAAGCCGTCGACGATGCTCGAAGCCGCGCGTTCCTGACCCGCGCGCTGACCGCAGCCGTGGCAGGCGGTCGGCGGCTTTTCCTTGAAGATCACCTTGCCGCTGCGGTCCTTGACCTCGTCGATGAACCAGGCCTTGATCTGGAAGCCGCCGTTGGCGAACACCGCATAGCCGCGCGCGACGTCGATCGGCGCCAGCGATGCGGTACCGAGCGACATCGACAGGTTAGGCGGCAGTTGCGCCTCGTCGAAGCCGAAATGGCTGATGTAGCGCCGCGCATAGTCCACGCCGATCGCATCGAGCAGGCGCACCGACACCAGGTTGCGCGATTGCACCAGCGCCTCGCGCAACCGCATCGGCCCGGCGAAGTTGCCGCTGTCGTTCTGCGGACGCCACATATGGCCGCGGCGGTCGCGGAACACGACCGGCGCATCGAGCACGATCGAGGCGGGATTGAAACCGCGTTCGAACGCGGCGGCGTAGAGGAAAGGCTTGAAGCTGGAGCCGGGCTGGCGCCGCGCCTGGGTGGCGCGGTTGAACTTGTTGCCGGCGAAGCTGTAGCCGCCGATCAGCGCGCGCAACGCGCCGGTTTCCGGTTCCAGCGACACCAGCGTGGCCTGGGCTCGCGGCAGCTGGTCGATCAGCCATTCGTCTTTTTCGCCGCGGCGGATACGGGCGACATCGCCGCGCTTGTACAGCGCCGCCGGGCTCTTGCCCGGCCAGCGCGCCGCGGCGGCGGTCAGTACGACTTCGCTGCCGTCGGCCAGCACCAGGGTCGCGCTGCCGTCGGTGCCGGTCGCCGAGACGATGCCCGGGACCAGCCCGGCCTGGGTGGGAATGCTGCGCAGGCGCGCCGCGATGGCGGCGGCGTCCTCGTCGGCGGCCAGGTCGAAATGCTGTTCGACCTTGTTCCAGCCATGGCGATGGTCGTAAACGCGCAATCCCTGGCGCACGGCGACGTCGGCGGCGCCCTGCAGGGTCGGATCGATGGTGGTGGTGACGTGGTAGCCCTTGGTGAGCACGTCGCCGCCGAAGCGCGCGATCATCTCCTGCCTGACCATTTCCGCCACGTAAGGCGCATACACCTCGACCGGGCGCTCGTGCGGCGTGGCATGCATCGGCTGCGCCTGCGCCTGGCTGGCCTGGGCCGGGCTGATGAACCTGAGTTCGGCCATGCGCTGCAGGACGTAGTCGCGGCGGATGCGGTTGCGCTCGGGATTGCTGATCGGATTGCCGCTGGACGGGAACTTGGGCACGCCGGCGAGTGTGGCGATTTCGTCGAGCGTCAACTGCTGCAGCGATTTGCCGTAGTAGTACTCGGCCGCCGCGCCGATGCCGTAAGTGCGGTTGCCGAAGAAACTCTTGTTGAGATAGAGCTCGAAGATCTCATCCTTGCTCAGCTCGCGCTCCATCTTGATCGCCAGCAGCATTTCGGCCAGCTTGCGCGTGTAGCTGTATTCCGAGCTCAGGAAGAACTGCCGCGCGACCTGCTGGGTGATGGTGGAGCCGCCCGGCACCCGCTTGTCGTCGGTGGTGGCCAGCAGCCACACCGCGCGCGCGATGCCCTTGTAGTCGACGCCGTGGTGCTTGTAGAAGCGCGCGTCCTCGATCGCGATGAAGGCCTGCTTCACCTGGTCCGGTACTTGCGAGATACGTACCGGGTAGCGGCGGCTTTCGCCGAACAGGGCCATCAGGCGGCCGTCGCGGGCATAGACGTACAGGGGCTCCTGCAGCTCGACGTTGCGCAGGGTCTGCGCGTCGGGCAGCTTGGAGGAGACCACGTAATAGAGGGTGGCTACGGCCAGCAGGCCAAGCAGGATCAGGCCGGCGGAGGCGATGAGTCCCCAGCGCAGCAAACGTCGGAATTGGGACATGGAACGGGCGGCTTCCGATTGCGGATGTCGTAGCGGCGGAGTATAGATGACGCGGGGACCGGTACCGCCTGACCGATCGGGACTGACCTGATAAGGCGCGATCGGACGTTGAATGGGCGATAACGGTCACAGGTCGGCTATCCCGGGGAGTGGGGGGGATTGCCAGGCTGTGAAAAGTCCGTTATTTAATGTGCCCACGTAGTAAGTGCTTGTAAGCACCCGTGGGAAGGGGAGAAACCGTGGGTCTCGTCTCAAAATCTCAGTCGCCGTTGATCGGCGTCGATATCAGCTCGACTGCGGTCAAGCTCCTGCAGCTGTCACGCACGGGAGACCGCTACCGCGTGGAACACTACGCGGTGGAACCGCTGCCGCCCAATGCCGTGGTCGAGAAGAACCTGGTCGAGGTGGAAGCCGTCGCCGAGGCGATCCGGCGTGCCGTCAACCGATCCGGCAGCAAGGCCAAGCACGCCGCGGCCGCCGTGGCCGGTTCGTCGGTGATCACCAAGATCATCCCGATGCCGGCCGGGCTGGAGGATGACGACCTCGAGGCGCAAGTCGAACTCGAAGCCGTCAACTACATCCCGTACCCGATCGAGGAAGTGAACCTCGACTTCGAGGTCCTCGGGCCGATGCCCAACAGCCCGGACATGGTCCAGGTGCTGCTGGTGGCGTCGCGCTCGGAGAACGTCGAAACCCGGCAGTCGGCGCTGGAACTGGGCGGCCTGTCGGCGCGGGTCATGGACGTGGAGGCCTTCGCGATAGAGAACGCCTTCGCGCTGATGGCCATGCATCTGAATACGCCGCGCGACGGCATCGTCGCGCTGGTCGATGTCGGCGCTTCGATGACCACGCTCAACGTGCTGCGCAATGGCCGCAGCCTGTACACACGCGAACAGGTGTTCGGCGGCAAGCAGCTGACCGACGAGGTGATGCGCCGTTACGGCCTCAGCTACGAGGAAGCGGGCCTGGCCAAGCGCCAGGGCGGCCTGCCGGAAAGTTACGAGGTCGAAGTGCTGGAGCCGTTCAAGGAAGCGATGGTGCAACAGGTCAGCCGCTTGCTGCAGTTCTTCTACGCCGGCAGCGAGTACAACCGCGTCGACCAGATCGTGCTCGCCGGCGGTTGCGCTTCGGTCCCGGGCGTTTCCGAGCTGCTCGAGGAGCAGCTGGGCGTGCCGTCGGTCGTCGCCAATCCGCTGGCCCACATGACGCTGGGCCCGCGCGTGCAGGCCCATGCGCTGGCCCAGGACGCTCCGGCGTTGATGATCGCCTGCGGGCTGGCGTTGAGGAGCTTCGACTGATGTCCAAGATCAATCTGCTCCCCTGGCGCGCCGAACGGCGCAAGCAGCGCCAGCAGGAGTTCTACGTGATGTTGGGGCTGTCGGCCCTGGTCGCCGCGCTGCTGTCGTTCTTCATCATCGGCTACTACAACAGCCAGATCAGCGGCCAGAACGATCGCAATGCGTTCCTGCAGACCGAGATCGACAAGGTTCAGGAGCAGATCGACGAGATCAAGCTGCTGGACGAGAAGAAAGGCCGCTTGCTGGCGCGCAAGAAAGTGATCGAGGAACTGCAGGTCAACCGTTACCAGATGGTGCACCTGTTCGATTCGCTGGTGCGCACCATCCCCGACGGCGTGATCCTGACCGGCATCCGACAGGAAGGAGAGCTGTTGTCGCTGGAAGGCCGCTCCCAGTCCAACGCGCGCGTGGCCACTTACATGCGCAACCTGGAGAGCTCGGGCTGGATGACCAATCCTGAGGTGAATGTGATCGAAGCCAAAAGCGCCGACAAGGCGGTGGTGATCCCAGCCTCGAACAACGTGGTGCTGCCGTATGCGTTCACGCTGCAGGTGAAGCTGGCCAATCCCAACGCGCCCAAGGACGGCGAGCCCGCCGGTACGGCGCCTGCGGGGTCGCCGGCGACTCCGCCCGCACCTGCGCCGGCCAAAGCTACCGGGGGGGCTGCGTCATGAGCCAGAAAAAGATTTCGCTGAAGGAACTGGATTTCAGCAACATCGGCGGCTGGCCGCGGCAGGCCAAGATCGGTTTCTGCGTGATCGTGGGGCTGCTGATCGTGTTCCTGGCCTACTGGTTCTTCGTGCGCGACAAGCGCGATGAACTGGCCGGGCTGGAGCGCAAGGAATCCGCGCTGCGCGCCGACTTCGAAGAGAAGCAGGGCCGCGCCGCCAATCTCGAGCCGCTCAAGCAACAGCTCGCGCAGATGGAGCAGGTGTTGCAGCAGATGCTGCGCCAGCTGCCCAGCAAGACCGAAATGCCGGACCTGATCGTCGACATCTCGCAGACGGCGCTCGCCACCGGTCTTCAGAACGAGCTGTTCCAGCCCGAACCCGAAGTGCCGAAAGAGTTCTACGCCGAGAAGCCGATCAGCCTGCGCATGATCGGCAGCTATCACCAGTTCGGCGCTTTCGTCAGCGGCGTGGCGTCGCTGCCGCGCGTGGTGATCATGACCTTCCACAACATCTCGCTGAAGCCCAGAGGCAAGGGCGGCAAGATCGAAGCGGGCAGCGGCCTCGAATTGGCCGGTACGGTCAAGACCTACCGCTACCTCGATGACGAGGAAACCGCGCAGGCGCAGCCAGCGGCCGAGACCGGCAAGAAGAAGAAAGCGGCGAAGTCCGCTGCGGCAGCGAAAGGAGGCCAGCGATGATCCGCTATCGGACCGGGTCCCGCGCGGGCCTCAGCCTGCTGGCCGCGTTGACGCTCCTGGTAGCGAGCGGCTGCGGCCGCGGCGTCACCAGCACGCCCGGCGAGGCTCCGAATCTTCAGAATTGGGTCGCCGAGGTGCGTGCGCGCCCGGCGCCTCCGCTGGAACAGATCCCGCTGATGCAGCAATTCGAGAGCTTCGAATATGCCGCCCAGGCGATGCGCGATCCGTTCAGTACCGCATTCACCAACACCAACGAAGGCAGCGGCCCGCGGCCCAATTCGGAACGCCGCAAGCAGCAGCTCGAACAGTTCCCGCTCGACAGCCTGGACATGGTGGGCACGCTGGGCCTCGGCGCCCGGGTGATAGGGTTGGTGATGGCTCCGGACAAGGTCACCTATCGCGTCGTCCCGGGGGAATACATAGGGCAGAGCGATGGCCGCGTCACAGCGGTCTATGAAGACCGTATCGAATTAGTGGAATTGGTACCGGACGGCGCGGGCGGCTGGTTGGAACGGCCGGCCACGGTGGCGCTGGAAGACAAATGATTAGGGGAAAGCACATGAGCCAGTACAACGTCCACCGTTCTCACGCTGCCGGACCCAGGAAGTTCGTGCGCCTCGCAGCGCTCGGCGGCCTGGCCTGCGGCTTGTTGGCCGCTGCCGCCAGTGCGGGGGCGCGTCCCGACGGGATCGCCGCCCTGCCACTGATGGCGCAGACCGCGGCGACTGCGGTCGATCCCGCCACGCGCGTGCCGGGTGCGCTCGCCGTGTCCAACATCGACTTCAAGCGCGGCGACGGCGGTGCCGGCAAGCTGATCCTTCGCTTCAGCGGCGACGGCGCGATGCCGGACCTGCGCAAGGACGGCTCCGATGTGATCGTCGACGTCAGCAACGCATCGCTGCCGCCGGCTCTGCAGAAGCCGCTCAACGTCACCGACTTCGCCACGCCGGTCCGGCAGATCGATGCCCAGGGCAACGGCAAGGGCACGCGCCTGGTGCTCAGCACCAGCGGTCCCTACGAATCGCTGGCATACCAGACCGGTCGCGACTACATCGTCGAAATCGTGCCGCGCGCATCGTCGCAGGCGCGCGGCGCCGTGAAATCGGCGATCGCCGCCGGCCAGACCGCGCCGGCCCGCGTGTTCAGCGGCGCGCCGGTCTCGTTCAACTTCCAGGACGTGCCGGTACGTACCGTGCTGCAGTTCATCGCCGAGGAATCCAAGCTCAACCTGGTGGCCTCGGACACGGTGCAGGGCAACATCACCGTGCGCCTGATCAATGTGCCGTGGGACCAGGCGCTGGAAATCGTCATGCGCGCCAAGGGCCTGGACAAGCGCCGCGACGGCAACGTGATCTGGGTGGCGCCGCAGGGCGAAATCGCCAAGTCCGAGCAGGACCGCGAGAACGCGCGCATCGAGCTTGAGAACCGCGAAGACCTGGTCACCGAGTTCGTCCGCATCAACTACCACAACGCCGTGGATATCTATAAGGCGCTGACCGAGGCCAAGGGCATCGGCGGCAGCGGCGGCCAGCAAGGCGGCAACGTCGACAGCGGCTTCCTTTCGCCGCGCGGACGTCTGGTCGCCGACGGCCGCACCAACACGTTGATGATCAGCGACATCCCGAAGAAGATCGAAGCGATGAAGCGGCTGATCCACGAGATCGACCGTCCGGTCGACCAGGTGCTGATCGAAGCCCGCATCGTCATCGCCACCGACACCTTCGCCCGCGAACTGGGCGCGCGTTTCGGCGTCGCCGGCACCAAGCAGTACGGCGGCAACCGCGGCGTCATCAGCGGCAATCTCGAGGACAACGTTTCGATCATCGAGGACGGCGAGCACATCATTCCCGACGGCCTGAACGTCAACCTGCCGGTTACCGATCCGGCCGGCTCGATCGGCTACACCTTGCTGGGCGCGAATTTCTCCATCGACCTGGAGCTCTCGGCGATGCAGCGCGAGGGCCGCGGCGAAGTGATTTCGAACCCGCGCGTGCTGACCAGCAACCAGCGTGAAGCCGTGATCCGGCAGGGCCAGGAAGTCGGCTACGTGACCCTGACCGGCGTCGGCACCGGCGGCGGCCAGGCGCTGCCCAACGTGCAGTTCAAGGATGTGCTGCTCGAACTGAAGGTGACCCCGACGATCACCAACGACAACCGCGTGTTCCTTGCGCTGAACGTCAAGAAGGACGAGATCGAGGAATTCATCGACACCGATATCGGCGATGTGCCGCAGATCGCGAAGCGCGAAGTGAGTACCGCAGCGCTGATCGAAGACGGGCAGACCGTCGTGATCGGCGGCGTATACGAATTCACCGATCGCAACAGCGTCACCAAGGTGCCGTTCCTCGGCGATATCCCGTTCCTCGGCGCTCTGTTCAGGAGCAAGAGCCGCATCAAGAACAAGGCCGAACTGCTGATTTTCGTCACGCCCAAGGTCCTGCGCGTCGCCCAGCGCGAGAACTGAGCGCAGCATCACGCATGCACGACGACGGGGCCGCTTGGCCCCGTTCGTTTTTTAACGGCGGGTGATTTCGGTGCTGGCGGCCGCGAACCATTCGGCCCGGCATAGGTCAAACTGCGCCTGAAACCCCCACAGGCCGCAACCGAGCATGGATAGCCGCAACCAGGACTCCGCCGTTTCCCGTCTCCACGAAGCCTTCCGCGCGCTGTCCGACCGCCTGTCCGAGACGATCGTGGGCCAGCAGGCGCTGATCGAGCGGCTGCTGATCGCCTTGCTGGCCGATGGCCACCTGCTGGTGGAAGGCGCTCCCGGGCTGGCCAAGACCAGCGCGATCCGTGCGCTGGCCTCGCGGCTGGATGCCGACTTCGCGCGCGTCCAGTTCACCCCGGACCTGCTGCCGGCGGACCTGACCGGCACCGAGGTCTGGCGACCGCAGGACGGACGTTTCGAATTCCAGCCCGGTCCGATCTTCCATCCCGTATTGCTGGCCGACGAGATCAACCGCGCGCCGGCCAAGGTGCAATCCGCGCTGCTCGAGGCGATGGGCGAGCGTCAGGTCACCGTCGGCCGCCATACCTATCCGCTGCCCAAATTATTCCTGGTGATGGCGACCCAAAATCCGATCGAGCAGGAAGGCACATTCCCGCTGCCCGAGGCGCAACTCGATCGCTTCCTGATGTACGTGCGGATCGGCTACCCGGAAGCCGCGGCCGAAACCGAGATCCTCAGGCTTGCCCGCGAACAGGCGCGCGAAGCCCTGCATTCGACCGCCGTGTCGCTGACCAAGTTGCCTATGGCGGATGTGTTCGCCGCACGCGCCGCGGTGCTGGATCTGCACCTCGCGCCGGCGGTGGAGCGTTATTTGGTCGAACTGGTGCTCGCCTCGCGCGAAGCGCAGCGTTACGACGCCGATCTCGCGCGGCGCATCGCATGGGGCGCCAGTCCGCGCGGCTCGATCGCACTGGAACGCTGCGCGCGCGCACGCGCATGGCTGGCGGGACGCGACTTCGTCACGCCCGACGACGTGCGCGCGATCGCGCCCGACGTGCTGCGGCATCGCGTGCTGCCCAGCTACGAAGCGACCGCAGAAGGCTGGGATGGCGACAGGCTGGTGGCGGCATTGCTGGATAAAGTGCCGCTGCCGTGATCCGACCCCGCTTCTGCAAGCGAGCACGACCTGCTGCAGGGAGGTTCTCGTGAGCGATGGCCTGAGGCCGACACTCGCCGAACTGATCGCCCTGCGCGGCACCGCGCAAGGCCGTCGCCCGCCCGGGCGCGGTCGGCTCGGCGTGAGCGGCCATGCCCTGTCGCCGATGCGCGGACGCGGCATGGAATACGCCGAATCGCGCGAATACGCGCGCGGCGACGATGCCCGCCATATCGACTGGCGCCTGACCGCGCGCAGCGGCAAACCGCATACCAAACTGTTCCAGGCCGAACGCGAGCGCTTGACGCTGATCGTCGCCGATACCGCGCCGAGCCTGTATTTCGGCACCCGCGTGCGTTTCAAATCGGTGCAGGCAGCGCGCGCCGGGGCGGTGGCGGCCTGGGCTGCCGTGCGCGACGGCGATCGCATCGCCGCCCTGCGCGGCAGCGTGCGCGAAGCGCCGGTGCCGCCTGCGGCGGGGCCGCGCGGCGCATTGCGCGTGCTGGATGCGCTGGTGCGCTGGTATGCGGCACCGCCGGCGGACGATGCCGGGCTGGCGGTCGCGCTGGACCATGCCGCGCGTGTGCTGCGTCCCGGCTCGCGCCTGGTCGTGCTGGCCGATGCGCGCAGCATTCCGGCGCTGCAGCAACGCCGCTGGCCGGCGCTGACCCAGCACAACGAAGTGATCGTGCTGCTGCTGACCGATCCGCTCGAGAGCCAGCCGCCGAAGTCGCTGTTGCCGTTCGCCGGCGGCGATCATCGCATCGAACTGGATCTGGCCAATCCCGCGCAACGTCAGCGCTGGCGGCGCGAATTCGCAACGCCGGTCGAAGCGGCGCTGCAACAGCTGCCCTCCAGAGGCGTGCGCGTGCAGGTGTTGTCCAGCGACGCGCGCAGCGATGCCTGGCTGCCGTTGCTCGGTCGCGCGCAACCCCGGGTCGCCTGAAGATGTCGCCCGACGCTTTGGTGTTGCGCGACATCCATCAGCCGCCGGCACCCGGCTGGTGGCCGCCCGCACCGGGCTGGTGGATGCTGGCGCTGCTGCTGTTGGCGGCGATCGCGCTGCTGTACTGGCTGGCCGCACGCCGCAAGCGACGGCAGCGCGCAGTCGCAGCCTTGTTCGACGACGCCTTGCAACGGGCGCAATCGGCGACCGCGCGCATCGCCGCGATGTCCGAGTTGCTGCGCCGTGCCGCGCGCCGTCGCGATCCGGCCGCCGACCGCTTGCAGGGCGATGCCTGGCTGCAGTTTCTCGATGGCGACGACACGCAGGCGGCGTTCTCGAAGGGCGCCGGTCGCTTGCTGCTGGACGGCGGTTACCGGCGCGATGTCGATGCGGCACAACTCGTTGCGCTGCAACCGCTGGCGCGGCGCCGCTACCTGCAGCTGATGGCGGTGCGGCGATGAACGAGGCATTGTCCGCGCTGCGCGGCCTGTTCGACTTTTTCGCCTGGCCATGGTGGTTGTGCGCCTTGCCGCTGCCCTGGCTGGCGCATCGCCTGTTGCCGCCGCGACGCAGCACTTCGGCGGCATTGAAAGTACCGTTCGGCGATCGCCTGGACGCGATCGCCACGCACGGCGGCGCCGCATCCGGCAGCCGCACGCACGTTCTCGCATGGCTGGCCTGGGGCCTGCTTTGCGTCGCCGCGGCACGCCCGCAACAGCTCGGCCCTGCGATCGCACCGCCGCAGGTCGGACGCGACCTGATGCTGGCGGTGGATCTGTCCGGCAGCATGAGCGAGGAAGACATGCAGCTCGGCGACAATGTGGTCGATCGCCTCACCGCTGCCAAAGCGGTGCTCGCCGATTTTCTCGATCGCCGCGCCGGCGATCGCGTCGGCCTGCTGGTCTTCGGCCAGCGCGCCTACACATTGACGCCGCTCACGCTGGATCGCGATGCGGTACGCGACCAGCTGCGCGACAGCGTGATCGGCCTGGCCGGCCGCGAAACCGCGATCGGCGATGCGATCGGCCTGGCGGTCAAGCGCTTGCGCACGCAACCGGCCGAGCAACGCGTGCTGATCCTGTTGACCGACGGCGTCAATACCGCCGGCGCGCTGACCCCGATCAAGGCTGCGGAACTGGCCAAGAACGACGGTGTGCGCGTGCACACCATCGCCTTCGGCGGCGAAGGCGGCCTGTCCGTATTCGGTTTCCGACTGCCGACGCCGGGCGGCGACGACGAGATGGACGAAGCCACGCTGCAGGCCGTGGCCAAGACCACTGGCGGTCGCTTCTTCCGCGCGCGCGACACCGAATCGCTGGCCGGCATCTATGCCGAGATCGACCGCCTCGAGCCGGTGCAGCGCCCCGGCCAGCGCGTGCGCCCGCGCATCGAACGTTATTCCTGGCCGTTGGCCGGCGCGTTGGGCCTGGCGCTGCTGGCGTTCGCGGTGCCGCTGCGGAGGCCGGCATGATCGACTGGCCGACCCAGCTGCACTGGTTGCGCCCGTACTGGCTGTGGGCGCTGCTCGCCTTGCCGTTGCTTTGGATGGGATGGAACGCGCGGCGCAAGCGCGAGAGCGTGTGGCGCGGCGTGGTCGATCCGCATCTGCTGCCGCACCTGCTCGAACGCGGCGCCGCGTCCGCACGCAGTTTCGGCGGGTGGACGATGATCGGCTACGCGCTGGCCGTGCTCGCCCTCGCCGGACCTGCGTGGCGCCAGGTCGAACAACCGCTGTGGCAGACCCGCGCGCCGCTGGTGATCGCGCTCGACCTGTCGACCGCATCGCTGGCGACGGACCTGCCGCCGACGCGGCTGCTGCAGGCACGCGCCAAGATTGCCACGTTGCTGCGCGAGCGCGCCGGCGGCCAGGCGGCGCTGGTGGCCTATGCCGACGATGCGTTCACCGTGGCGCCGTTGACCGACGACAGCGCCAACCTGGCCCTGTTCCTCGATGCGCTGGCGCCGGAGGTGATGCCGATGGATGGCAGCCGCGCCGCGCGTGCGATCGAGGAGTCGGCGAAGCTGCTGAAGCAGGCCGGCTTCGATCATGGCGATATTCTTCTGCTCACCGACCATGCCGATGCCGGCGCGATCATCGCCGCCCAGCAGGCGGCGCGCGAAGGCCATCGCGTCTTGGCGCTGGGCCTGGGCACGGCGGCGGGCGCGGCATACCGTGCGACAGGCGGCGCGATCGCGCATGCACGCCTGGATGAGCCATCGCTGCGCGCGCTGACGCGCGCCGGCGGCGGCGGTTATGCCACCGCCAGCATGGGCGACGGCGATTTGCGTGCGCTCGGCGTGCTCGATCCGCAACGGGCCGGCGGCGCATCGATGCGCGGCGAAAAAGGGCGCAGCTGGCAGGACGGCGGTTATTGGCTGCTGCCGCCGCTATTGCTGCTCGCCCTGTTCGCATTCCGGCGCGGCAGTGGCGGCGCGGCCGCCGCTTCGCTGCTGCTGCTGTTCATGGCATTGCCCTGGTCTCCGGCGCAAGCCGCGGGACAAGACCTGTGGCGCCGTGCCGACCAGCAAGCGCACCAGCAACTGCAGCAAGGCGTCGCCGCTTACCGCAACAACGATTTCGCCGCAGCCGAGAAGGCGTGGAAGCCGGTCGATACCGCCGACGGGCATTACAACCTGGGCAACGCACTGGCCAAGGCGGGCCGTTATCCGGAAGCCATCGCCGCCTACGATCGCGCCTTGCGCACGCAGCCGGGCATGGCCGATGCGATCGCCAACAAGCGTGCGGTAGAAGCGGCGATGAAGCGCAAGCCGCCACCCGGCAACCGCCAGGACAATCGCGGCAAGCAGGATTCGAAAAAGGATCCGCAATCAAAACAGGACCAGAACGGCCAGCCGCCGCAGCAGCCGGAATCGGCCGGCGGCGGCGAAGGCTCTTCAGGACAGCCGCAACCGCCTGCGTCGCCGCAAGACAAGCCGCAACAGGATTCCAGCGCGCAACCGCAACCGCAGCCGCCGCAGTCCGAGCCGAAGGACAGCGCCGGTCAAAGCGCCGCCGATGCCGCGCAACGCGAGCGCATGCAGCGTGCGCTGGCCGAACAGGGCACGGGCAAACCCGGCCAGCCAGCACAGAAAGTGCAGGCGCGCGCCGAGACCGACGCGGAGCGCGAACGCCGTCAGGCCAACGAAGCCTGGCTGCGGCGCGTGCCCGACGATCCTGGCGGCCTGTTGCGCGCAAAATTCAGGCTGGAACAGGAACGCCGCCAACAATCCGGATCTTCTCCATGAGCCGCATCGCGCGCATCGTCGTCTTGTTGTCCCTGCTGCTGCCGGTGTTCGCCGTGCAGGCGCAGACCCGCGCCTGGCTGGACCGCAACAGCATCGCCCTGGGCGAAACCGCCACGCTCAACATCGAGACCGACCAGGCCACCGCGGATGCGCCGGACTATTCGGTGCTGATGCGCGACTTCGATCTCAGCGGCAATACCAGCAACCGTCAGTTCGAAATGGTCAACGGACAGGGCCGCACACGCGTGCTGTTCGCGGTGGCGCTGCAGCCCAAGCGCGAGGGCCTGCTGATGATCCCGGCCCTGGCGGTCGGCGCGCAACACACGCAACCGCTCACGTTGACGGTGGCGCCAGCCGCCGCGGCGCCGGCGCGCGCCGGCGGCATGGTCTTCATCGAGACCGAAGTCGACGATGAAGCGCCCTATGTGCAGCAGGCGGTCGGCCTGGTGATGCGGCTGTACTACGCCGTGCCGCTGCTGTCCGGACAGCTGGAACTGGATACCCCGGAAGGCGCATCGATGCAGCGCGTCGGCGAGGACCTGCAGTACGCGCGCGAGATCGGCGGCCGCCGCTACAACGTGGTCGAGCGACGGATGCTGCTGATCCCGGAACGCAGCGGCACGCTGACCATTCCCGGCGCGCGCTTCAGCGGCCGCGGCGCGGGCGGCTTCTTCGACGAGGTGTTCGGCGACGGCCAGCGCGAATTGCACGCCAACGGTCCACCGCGCCTGCTGAAGGTGCTCGGCACGCCGGCCAATGCCCCGCAGCCCTGGTTGCCGCTGCGCGATCTGCGCCTGCGCTACGTCGCCACGCCGCAGCAGGCGCGTGCGGGCGAGGCGGCGACGGTGGTGGTCGAGGCGACCGCCGACGGCGCCACCGCGACGCAGATGCCGGAGTTGCAGCTGACCGGCAGCGACGGCGCGCAGGTGTTCGCCGAACCCGCGCAAAGCGACGAGACCTTCGCCAACGGCCGTCCGCAGGTGAAGATCACGCGCCGTTTCTCGGTGGTGCCCGCGCGCGCCGGCAAACTGATGCTCGACGCACCGCGTCTGGCCTGGTGGGACGTGCGCAGCGACTCGGCGCGCGTCGCCACGCTGGCGCCGCTGGCCTTGAATGTGGCGCCGGGTGTCGCCGGCACGAATGCGCCGACACCCGTTGCTGCGGTGCCAGCATCGGCGACCTCGGCGCAGCGCTGGATCCGGGTGCCCGGCGTGCAGGGCGGCGTCGGCGTCTGGGCCGTGACTACGGTGGTGTTCGCATTGCTGTGGCTGCTGACGCTGGCCTGGGCGCTGCAACGCCGTCATGCGGCGACGCACGCGGCGGCCACGACGCCCGCCATCGCGACGACCGCGGCCGGTGGCGGATCGCGATCGGAGCTGAAACGCGTGCTCGAAACCGGCGATCTGGCCGACATCGGCGACACGCTGTGCGCGATGGCATCGCCGGCAGCCGCCGATCTGGACGCATTGCTGCAACGGCTGGACGATGACGCGCAACGCGACGCGGTCGAGCAGTTGCGGCGTGCGCGCTGGGGCGGCGGCGATCCGGCGGTCGCGCGCGCGGCTTTGCGCGAAGCGTTCAAGCGGGGGGCGCTGTGGCGTCGGGATGGAGTCCGCCAGCCATCGCCCCTACCGCCGCTGTACCCAGAGGGCAGCAGATAAGTCCGGTTCGATTTTCCCGTCATCCCAGCGAAAGCTGGGACCCATCTTGATCTTGCTTTTACGCAGATTAGCTGCGCTGCAACGTTAAAATGGGTCCCAGCTTTCGCTGGGATGACGGGTATTGAGCAGCGATTCGCTTCGGGGCGCGCAAACCTGTCTCCTGTATCCTGCAGCGAAATCACCCGGGAACTGCCCATGGCCGAAGACCGCACCCCGCCAGCCAAAAAGCTGCCGCTGCACTGGAAGATCGCGATCGGCTTTTTCGCCGGCCTGCTGCTCGGCATGTTGGTGCATTACGGCATCGGCGCCGAAACCGGCTGGGTGCAGGCGCTGACCAAGTACGTCACGCAGCCGTTTTCCACGCTGTTCCTGAGCCTGATCTTCATGCTGATCGTGCCGCTGCTGTTTTCGGCGCTGGTGGTCGGCGTGTCGGAGATGGGCGATATCCGCTCGCTCGGCCGGATCGGCTGGCGCACGCTGGCCTATACCGTGGTCCTGTCCGGCACCGCGGTGGTGGTCGGCCTGTTGATGGTCAACCTGTTCAAGCCCGGCGCCGGCGTCGACCAGGCGCTGGCGCAGCAATTGCTGCACGAAAGCGCCGAACGCGCCCAGGCCATCGTCCGCGACAGCACCGCGCAGCCGCGCGGCATGGACATGCTGATGTCGATCGTGCCGCAGAACGTGATCGGCGCGGCCTCGGACAACGCCAATATCCTGGCGCTGATGTTCTTCGCGCTGATGTTCGGCATCGGCGTGGTGATGAGCAAGGACACGCCGGCGCTGGCCACGCTCAAGCGCGGCATCGAAGGCCTGTTCGAAGTATCGATGACGCTGATCGGGCTGGTGATCCGGCTGGCGCCATACGCGGTGTTCTGCTTCATGTTCAACCTGGCGGTGCTGTTCGGCTGGGATTTGCTGCTGCGGCTCGGCGCCTATGTGCTGGTGGTGGTCGCCGCACTCGCGTTCCACATGCTGGTGGTGTATTCGCTGGCGCTGAAATTCATCGGCGGCTATTCGCCGGCCAAGTTCTTCAAGGGCGTGCAGGAGGCCATGCTGATGGCGTTCTCCACCGCCTCCAGCAACGCCACGCTGCCGACCGCATTGCGCGTGGCCGACGACGAGTTGCGCCTGCCCAAACGCGTGTCGCGTTTCGTGCTGACCATCGGCGCCACCGCCAACCAGAACGGCACGGCGCTGTTCGAAGGCGTGACGGTGATCTTCCTGGCGCAGTTCTTCGGCGTCGAGCTGGGCATCGGCCAGCAGATCATGGTGATGCTGGTCTGCATCCTCGGCGGCATCGGCACAGCCGGCGTGCCGTCGGGATCGCTGCCGGTGGTGGCGCTGATCTGCGCGATGGTCGGGGTGCCGCCGGAGGGCATCGGCCTGGTTCTGGGCGTCAACCACTTCCTCGACATGTGCCGGACCACGGTCAACGTGACCGGCGACCTGGGCATCGCCGCGATGGTGGCGCGCGGGGAAAAGGACGGTCCCAGCCTGGCGGACGCGGGCAACAGCGTCGGCTGAAATTCTGCGTTGCAGGCGCGGATCGGCGACCAAGAAGTCGCGCAGGCATGGGACAATAGCGGCGCCCGCGAATGGCCGGGCGCCGCCCCTGATCCCGCATTCCATGACGACGCCCAGCCGCCGCGACCTCGCCAATGCCATCCGTTTCCTCGCCATGGACGCCGTCCAGGCCGCCAATTCCGGCCATCCCGGCATGCCGATGGGCATGGCCGATATCGCCGAGGTGCTGTGGAACGACTACCTCAGCCACAACCCCAATAATCCGAAGTGGTTCAACCGCGACCGCTTCCTGCTGTCCAACGGTCACGGCTCGATGCTGCAATACGCATTGCTGCATCTGTCCGGTTACGACCTGCTTCCGCCAGCTGGAATCGAAAACGCCCGGCCACCCCGAGAACTTCATGACGCCGGGCGTGGAAACCACCACCGGCCCGCTCGGCCAGGGGTTCGCCAACGCGGTCGGCTTCGCGCTGGGCGAAAAGATCCTGGCGCAGCGCTTCAACCGGCCCGAATTCGCCATCGTCGACCACCGTACCTGGGTGTTCATGGGCGACGGCTGCCTGATGGAAGGCATCTCGCACGAAGCCGCCTCGCTGGCCGGCACCTGGGGCCTGGGCAAGCTGGTCGCGTTCTGGGACGACAACAAGATCTCCATCGACGGCAACACCGACGGCTGGTTCACCGACGACACGCCGGCGCGTTTCGAGGCCTACGGCTGGCGCGTGATCCGCAACGTCAACGGCCATGACGCGGTCGAGATCAAGACCGCGATCGACACGGCGCTGGCGCACGACGACAAGCCCACGCTGATCTGCTGCCGTACCGAGATCGGCCACGGCTCGCCGAACAAGGGCGGCAAGGAATCCGCGCACGGCGCGCCGCTGGGCGCCGACGAAGTCGCGCTGGTCCGCAAGCAGTTGAACTGGCCGTACGAGCCTTTCGTGATCCCGCAGGAGATCTACGATGGCTGGCGCGCCAACAGTGCCGGCCTGGTGCGCGAGGACCAGTGGAATACGCTGTTCGACAAGTACGCCGCGCGCCATCCGGAACTGGCCGCAGAACTGACGCGCCGCTCGCACGGCGAGCTGCCGGAAGGTTTCGATGCCGCCGCGCACGCGTACATCGCGAAGCTGCAGGCCGACGGCCCGACCATCGCCTCGCGCAAGGCCTCGCAGATGGCGATCGAGGCCTTCGCGCCGTTGCTGCCGGAACTGATCGGCGGCTCGGCCGACCTGGCGCATTCCAACCTGACCTTGTGGAAGGGCAGCAAGTCGGTCACCAGCGATTCGCCGGACGCCAATTACATCTACTTCGGCGTGCGCGAGTTCGCGATGACCGCGATCAGCAATGGTCTGGCGCTGCATGGCGGCTTCATCCCGTACGATGCCACCTTCCTCGTGTTCAGCGATTACGCGCGCAACGCCGTGCGCATGAGCGCGCTGATGGGGGCGCATGCGATCCACGTCTATACGCACGATTCGATCGGCCTGGGCGAGGACGGCCCGACCCACCAGCCGATCGAGCACCTCGCGTCGCTGCGCTACATCCCGCACAACGACGTCTGGCGTCCCTGCGACGCGGTCGAGTCGGCGGTGTGCTGGCGCGTGGCGATCGAGCGCCGAGTCGGTCCGAGCTGCCTGATCTTCTCGCGCCAGAATTTGGCGCATCAGGCGCGCACCGATGCTCAGGTCGCTGCGATCTCGCGCGGCGGTTACATATTGCGCGACAGCGTCGGCGCGCCGGATGCGATCCTGATCGCCACCGGTTCGGAAGTCGGGCTGGCCATGCAGGCGGCGGAGAAACTCGGCGCTAACGTGCGCGTGGTGTCGATGCCGTCGACCAACACGTTCGATCGCCAATCCGCCGAATACCGCGAATCGGTGCTGCCCGCTGCCTGCCGCAAGCGCGTCGCCGTCGAAGCCGGCGTCACCGATTTCTGGCGCAAATACGTGGGCCTGGACGGCGGTGTGGTCGGCATCGACAGCTTCGGCGCGAGCGCGCCGATCGAGGCGTTGATGCCGCATTTCGGCTTTACCGTCGACAAGGTCGTCGAGGCCGTGAAGTCCCTATAACGGCGCTACGCTCTTCGTAGGTGCGAATTCATTCGCACGCGTTTCCAGGTCTGGCAGAGCGGTCAGGGCCGTGCAGGCGCTCAGTTGATCCATGCTTGATCCGACATTCCGCCGCAAGCCGGGATCCAGGCCGACGTCTGTTGTGAGTTGCGCTGTGGCTGGCTGCATGGAAAAAGCTTCCGGGCTGCGCCCGGGTCACTTTCTTTGCTGGCCCAAAGAAAGTAACCAAAGAAAGGGCCTGGACGACTTCTGAAATTCGTCGCCATTGCGGTGCGCAGACGCTATGCGGCTTTCATCGAGGTCGACCTTCTCATCATCGGCCCGAAGTCAGATCGGCGAGGGCCTGGAAATCATCATCCCAGCGCAAGCCGGACCCATTTTGTCGTTGCTTCAAGTCGTCATCCCGCGAGGGCGGCAAGCGCTTTCAACGGCCGAAGGTCGTCATCTAGTGACTTTGCTTGCTCTTCGTAAGAGCGGCTTCAGCCGCGAGCTCTTATGGTTCGCGGCGATCCGGCAAAAAAGCTCGCGGCTGAAGCCGCTCTTACGAAAGCGTGTTCGACGCGATCTGCCGGCCATTCCGACCGAATCAATTGCGCATTGAATTCTGGAGCGCGTAGGACAACAGCCGCGCGTAGAGCCGTTCGCCCATGTCTTTCGGGGTCTGGAATCCCATCCGTTCCATCGCTTCCGTGTCGTCGGTCTTGCCCGCGAACGCGGCGCCGATGATCGTCATTAGTTTCGAGGCCGGCGTGGCGGTATTGGATTTCAGCCAGCCCAGCGCCTTCACCAGGCGCTGCTCCACCTCGGTGAAGTCGCTGCCCAGCGGATAGTCGGGCAGCGTGCCGTCGGCGCGCAGCGGCGCCAGCCGTTCGCGCAACGACCGTTCTGAATTCTTCGCCCATTGCGGAAGCGCCTGGAATCCGCTGGCCAGTTTGCGGCTGCGTTTGGCGGTATCGATCAGCGGGCGCTGGAACCGCGCATCGGTGATGGCCGCCATCGCGATCACGCAATCCTCGTCGGTTTTCCCGCGCAGATCGGCGATACCGTATTCGTTGATGTAGATGTCGCGCAGATGGCGGGGAATGGTGGTGTTGCCATAATTCCAGCGGATGTTGGATTCGGCCTTGCCGCCGGCGTCGCGCACCGCGCGCAACAGCAGCACCGAGCGCGCATCGGGCAGCGCGTGCGCCATCGCCACGAAGTTGTACTGGCCGCCGACGCCCGACACGACACGGCCGTCGTCGAGCCCGTCCGATACCGCCGCGCCCAGCGCGGTCGCCATCATGCAGGTGTTGAAGAAGCGCGACTCGCGGCGCTGCAGCCGCTCCAGCGTTTCGTTGCCGCCGTAAAGCTCGTTGACCTCGCTGACCCGGCGCATGCCGATGGCGCGGCGCGTGCCGTCGTCCAGCTGGCGCAGCCAGCGATAGAAATCCGGGGATCCCAGGTAGAACGCGCCATGCAGGAATTCGCCGTCGCGGTCCAGCAGCTCCAGGTCCAGCACGCTGGCTTCGCCTTCGACGATGCGCTTCATCAGCGCCTCGTTCTCGACCACCTTGCGCCGGATCACGCCGGCCTGTACCAAGTGCCGGAAGCCTTCGTTGATCATTTCGCTGCAGCCGTAAAGGCCTTGCGGCAAGGGATCCAGGCCGCCGCTGGCGATCACGGACGGATGCTGTTCGATGTCCGGGTCCAGCGCGGCCAGCACCTTGCGATAGGCGGCGTTGTCGGTATGGCGCAGCGCAAGCGCATGGCACAAGGCATCGGACAGGGCGCCGATGCCGATCTGCAGCGTGCCGCCGTCGCGCACCAGCGTGCTGGCGTAAAAACCGATCGCGTACTCGATCTCGCCCACCGGCTGCCGGGGCAGCGCGAACAGCCTGGGGTAAGGCGCGGGCGGTGCGATCACGATATCGAAGAAACCGATGTCGACCGCAGCCACGCCATCCAGCCACGGCAATTGCGGATCGATTTCCGCGATCAGCACCGGCCGCGGCAGGCCGCGGGCGACGATCGCATCGATGGCATCGAAGGTGAGGTCGGTATTGGACGACAGCGACAGCCGCGTGCCTTCGTCGTTGGCCGCCACTTTCTGCACCAGCACGTTCATGCCGCGATCGGCGAGCGCCTTGGCCACATGCGTGTAGTTGAGGCTGGCGTAGTTGCGCTGCGCCTGGCTGGAGTTGAGCAGCGCGCCGGACTGCACGTAGAACTCCTCGACCCGGATATGCGCCGGCAGCGCATCGCGCTTCTGCGCCTGCACGTAGGCCAGTCGCGGGAAGTCGTCGCCGTACAGGCGTGAAACGAAGGGCCCGATGAAGCGCTTCTCCAGGTCGCTGCCCGCGCCGGGCGGGTCCAGCGACAGCGCCGTATACAGCTGCAGCGGTCGCGAGGGGTCCTCGGCGATGCGCTCGTACAGCGCGTTCAACAACCGATGCGGCTTGCCGATGCCCAGCGGCGCGCCGACGCGCAGCGGGCCGTCGATGCTGGCGAGCAGGGACTCGACGGCATCGTCGACGGAGGTGACAACGGCGGGGGACGGGTCGCTCATGGGGCCTAGCGTACCCCCAGGGCAGCCTCTCGGCTCGTCACGCGTTCAGCCGAGGATATGGAAGGCTTCGGTAAGGCGCCGCAGCTCGTCCGGCACGTGGCTGACGTAGACCATGGGTAGCGTGGTCTCGTCGCGGACGCGCTGCAGGTAGGGAATCAGTTCCTCGCGGCGCGCCTGGTCGAGCATCGACAGCGGTTCGTCCAGCAGCAGGATCTCCGGCTGCGACAGCAGGGCGCGTCCCAGCGCGACGCGCTGCGCTTCGCCGCCCGACAGGCCATGCGTGCGCCGCATCAGCAAGCCGTCGATGCCGAGCAGCTCGACAATCGCATCCAGCGCGAAGCGCGGCTGCGACTTCCTGTCGCCGCGCAGGCCGTACAGCAGGTTATGGCGCACATCCAGGTGCGGGAACAGGCGCGCATCCTGGAACACGTAGCCGATGCGGCGGCGGTGCGCCGGCACATCGATCCCGTGCGCGCTGTCGAACAGGCGGCGGCCGGCGACGACGATCCTTCCGCGTTCGGGCGTCGACAGGCCGGCGATGGCATTGAGCACGGACGTCTTGCCGGCGCCGGAGTGGCCGGTCAGCGCAATTACGCGCGCAGCGTCGGTGATGCGGATGTCGCGCCGGAACGCGCCCTGGCGGATCGAGAAATCCAGGTCGAACATCGGCGCCACCGAGCCGTTCATGCGTGGGCCTCGCGACGCTGTCGTTGCACCAGCCATTCCGACACCAGCACGGCAGCGAACGAAATCGCGATCGCGACGATGGTCAGCCGCCAGATCCCGGACTCGCCGCCCGGCACCTGCATCAGCCCGTAGATCGCCGACGACAGGGTCTGCGTTTCGCCGGGAATGTTGGAGACGAAGGTGATCGTCGCGCCGAATTCGCCGAGCGCCTTGGCGAACGCCAGCACCGCGCCGGCGACGATGCCGGGCCATGCCAGCGGCAGGGTGATGCCGAAGAACACACGCCAGCGATTGGCGCCGAGCGTGGCTGCGGCTTGTTCCAGGCGCCGGTCCACCGCTTCGATCGACAGCCGGATCGCGCGCACCATCAGCGGAAAGCCCATGATCGCGCTGGCCAGCGCGGCGCCGGTCCAGCGGAACGCGAAAGTAAAACCGAAGTGCTGCAGCAGCCACTCGCCGATCGCACCGCGCGTGCCGAACAGGATCAGCAGCACATAGCCAGTCACCACCGGCGGCAGCACCAGCGGCAGGTGCAGCAGCGCGTCGACCAGCAATTTCCCGGGGAAACGCGTACGCGCCAACAGCCAGCCCATTGCGACGCCGAACGGCAGGCTGCCGAGCATGGCGGCCGTGGCCACTTTCAGGCTCAACGCGATCGCGGTGATCTCGGCAGGCGTGAAATCGAACATGCGCTGCGTGGCGGCCGGCTCAGAGAACGCTGAAGCCGTGGCGGCGGAAGATCGCGGCCGCGGCGGGCGTCGCCAGCCAGCGTACGAAAGCCCCCGACTGCGCATGCTTGCTCGCGGCGATACGCGCTACCGGATAGACGATCGGCGGATGCGAGTCGGCCGGGAAAGTCGCCAGCACGCGCACCCCGGTTTCGGCCTGCGCATCGCTGCCGTAGACCACGCCCAGCGGCGCCTCTCCGCGCGTCACCAGCATCAGCGCCGCGCGCACGTTTTCGCCTTCGGCCACCTTGTCCTGCAGCGAGTCCCAGACGCCGAGCGAGGTGAACGCCGCTTTGGCGTATTTGCCGGCGGGTACGCTGGCGGTCAGCGCCAGGGCCAGACGTCCGTCGCCCAACAACGGGCGCAAATCGACGCCGCGCTTCAGGACGACCGGTTTCGCCGTGCTGGCTTTCGGTGCGATCAGCACCAGCGTATTGCCGAGCAGGTCGCGGCGACTGCCGGCATCAAGCAGGCCGCGTTGCTGCACATAGTCCATCCAGTCGCGGTCGGCCGACAGGAAGACGTCCGCTGGCGCGCCTTGTTCGATCTGCCGCGCCAATGCCGAGCTGGCCGCATACGACACACGCACGGATTGGCCAGTGGCGCCCTGGTAGGCAGCCGCGGCCTCATCGAGCGACTCCTTGAGGCTGGCGGCGGCGAATACAGTGATCGGGGCGGGCTCCGGTTTCGCCGCGATACTGGGCATTGCAACAATCATTGCGGCGGCGATGCAAAACGCACGCAGCCAGCCTGTCGCACGGGTTTTATTGACCGTAGTCATGGCGCAGTCACCACGGTGAGGGATTTCACTTGCCGCACCCAGCGTGCCGGGCGCGCATCGCTCGGTGCGATCAGCCGCAACGGACCGTCGTCGGCCTCGAGCGGCTTGCCGTCGCAGCGGTCGACCAGTAGCACGCGGCGGTCGGTGAGGCTCGGATCGAGTTCGGCCAGCGAATAGACGGCGCGGTAATCGTCGCGGGCGGTCACCAGCAGGTAACGCGCGAGCTGCGGGCCGCGAAGCGGATCCGCGGGCATCGCGCCCGTCGCGCGCAGCAGGCCGGCGAGGGCAACGCCTTCGCAATTCAAATCCTGTCCGTGCGCGGAGGCTTTGACGGATTCGCGCGGCAGCTTGGCCAGCGTCTCGGCGTCCAGCGGTACGACGAACGGGGAGGGCGACATCGGCTCGGAAGCGCGCAGGCTTTGCCCGGCATGCGATGACGCCTCGGCGCTGCGGCCCGGGCCGGTGCTGGCGCAAGCCGACAGGCAAGCGATCAGCAGGAATGGCGCGATTCGTGTCATCGGTTGGTCCAGATCATAGCTTGTCGAGTGGGACTTTCAGGTAGCGCACGCCATTGTCATCGGCCGGCGGCAAAGCGCCCGCTCGGATATTGGTCTGCACCGCGGGAATGATCAGCGCCGGCATCGGCAGTGTAGCGTCGCGCGCTTCGCGCAGTTCGACGAATTGCGCTTCCGTGGCGCCATTGCCGACGTGGATGTTGGCGCGCTTCTGCTCGCCGATGGTCGTTTCGCAGGCCACGGCGCGGCCGCCCGGGCCGTAATCGTGGCAGACGAATACGCGAGTGGTTTCGGGCAGTTCGAACAGGCGCTGGATGGAGCGGTACAACGTCGCCGCGCTGCCGCCCGGGAAATCGCAGCGTGCCGAGCCCGCATCGGGCATGAACAGCGAGTCGCCGGTGAACAAGGCATCGCCGATCAGATAGGCATTGCTATCGCTGGTGTGCCCCGGCACCGGGATCACCCGCGCCTGCAGTTCCCCGATGGCGAAAACTTCATCGGCGGCGAACAGGTGGTCGAACTGCGAACCGTCGACTGGAAAATGTCCGCCGAGATTGAAGATCGGCCGGAACGTCTGCTGCACGATGCGGATGCCTTCGCCGATGGCGAGCCTGGCGTCGGGAAACGTCTGCTTGAGCCAGTGCGCGGCGGAGAGATGATCGGCGTGCGCATGCGTTTCCAGCAGCCAGCGCACGCAGTAGCCCTGTTCGCGCACGTCCTGCAGCAGGATCTCGGCCGAGGCGGTGGAGGTACGTCCGGATGCCGCTTCGTAATCCAGCACGGGATCGATCAGCGCCGCCTCGCGGCTGACAGGATCGGCGACGACATAACTCCAGGTGCCGGTGCCGGCGTGATGATGCGGATGCACGATCGGCGACATCGCACGGCCTCTTCAGTCGGTGAGCGTGGCGTTGAGCAGGTTGGCCAGCCGGACAGCCGCCTGCCGCACGCGTTGCTCGGCCAGCGGACGTTGCGCGTCCAGATAGCGGTTGTCCATCCTATGCTGCGCCGGATAGAGCTTGTGCGAATCGACCAGGCGGCAGGATTCTTCCGCCCAGACCACCGGATCGGTGGTTTCCTTCGCGGTCGGTGTCGGCCAGGGCAGCGCATCGAACCGGCTGGCATAGGCAGCGACCTGCGTGCCGCGCGCAGCCAGTCCGGTGGCGCCCAGGTCGGTCGATCCGAGAATGTAATAGTCCCAGACCGAGTGCAGATTGGTGCCCATCACGCCGTCGACGTAGCGATCGCGGGCATAGGCTTCCGGCGCCAGCGGCGTGCGCAGGCTCACCTGGAAATCGTTGCCGCCCTTGTCCTTGCGGTTGCTGGCATGCAGCGGCTGATGCACGTCGCCGACCAGATGCACCAGGAATTTCAGCGCTTCGCGGCGGGCCGCGACCGGTTGGCTGCGGTCGCCGAGGATCGCGCGTTGCGCCTGGATCTGGCCGATCACGCAGTCGCCATCCGGGCAATCGCGCTTGGGTTGGTAATCGCAGTCGGCGGAAGCGAAATTGACGTAATGCCAGCGCGACGTCTTTTTGCCTTTATCGGGGTCGTTGTCGCGCAGATTATCGGCCCAGGTGGCCACGCCGCTCAGGGTCGGGTCGGGCTCGCCGGCCAGCAGTTCGGCGATCTGGGCACGGGCCGTGGGCGTCAGATGGCGCTGCGCCAGCTCGCCGATCAGGCGGTGCCCCAAGGCGCTCCAGCCCAGCGCAGACGGGGCGATCAGCAGCAGGAAAGCGGTTATTAACAGGCGGCGCGGCGGCTTCATGGCGGTCCGGATCGGAGGGGCGGGCGGGATACCGTAAAATACCGGTCTTTCCTTTCCCCGTCTTTGCAGGAGCGGCTTCATGGCGATCAAGGTAGGCATCAATGGCTTCGGCCGCATCGGGCGCAACGTGTTGCGCTCGGCGGTGCAGAACTTCGGCGGCGAGATCGAGATCGTGGCCATCAACGACCTGCTCGAGCCGGACTACCTGGCCTACATGCTGCAGTACGACTCGGTGCACGGGCGCTTCAAGGGCGAGATCGCAGTCGATGGCAATACCCTGATCATCAACGGCAAGAAAATCCGCCTCACCCAGGAACGCGATCCGGCCAACCTGAAGTGGGACGAGGTCGGCGCCGAAGTCGTCATCGAATCCACCGGCCTGTTCCTGGACAAGGTCACCGCGCAGAAGCATCTCGACGCCGGCGCGAAGAAAGTGATCCTGTCCGCGCCATCGAAGGACGACACGCCGATGTTCGTCTTCGGCGTCAACGACAAGACCTACAAGGGCGAGGCGATCATTTCGAATGCGTCTTGCACCACCAATTGCCTGGCGCCGCTGGCCAAGGTGCTGAACGACAAGTGGGGCATCAAGCGCGGCCTGATGACTACCGTGCACGCGGCCACCGCGACGCAGAAGACCGTCGACGGCCCGAGCAACAAGGACTGGCGCGGCGGCCGCGGCATTCTCGAGAACATCATTCCGTCCAGCACCGGCGCGGCCAAGGCCGTCGGCGTGGTGATCCCGGAACTCAACAAGAAGCTCACCGGCATGTCGTTCCGCGTGCCCACGTCCGATGTTTCCGTGGTCGATCTCACCGTCGAGCTCGTCAAGGACGCGACCTACGCGGAAATCTGCGCCGAAATGAAGGCGCAGAGCGAAGGCGCGCTGAAAGGCATCCTCGGCTATACCGAGGACAAGGTGGTCGCCACCGATTTCCGCGGCGACACCCGCACCTCGATCTTCGATGCCGATGCCGGCATCGCGCTGGACAGCACTTTCGTCAAGCTGGTCAGCTGGTACGACAACGAGTGGGGCTATTCCAACAAGTGCCTGGAGATGGTCAAGGTGGTCGCCAAGTAAGGCAATCGCTCAGGAAGATCGCGAAAAGCCCCGCCATGCGGGGCTTTTTCGTTGG
>Ga0193753_10000120_pt1 | contig 72069 bp, 66 predicted proteins | sample H1c2metaG_FD_144925 | JGI IMG/M metagenome (GOLD analysis project Ga0193753, IMG submission 144925) | Soil microbial communities from a riparian zone of the East river system, Colorado, United States - H1c2 | ecosystem: Environmental > Terrestrial > Soil > Riparian zone | place: USA: East...
AGCCGCCCAAGTTTGTCGACGGAACATCGTTGCCGACCGTCTCGAGCTTCATGTCGTCCACGAGCATGATCCCTGATCCGTTCATCAGGGCGCCGACCTGAATGCCGATCGCGTCCTGCGGAACGTCGAGTACGACGAAGACCTGGTGCCAGTCAGCCGTGCCTTCGAGCGACCGCGTCGACATGTTGTCGAACGCGGATACCACCGCCGGGCCGTCGACGCGCATCCACAGACCCGCGTCGGTTGAGACAATGTCTTGCTGGCGAACCCACGCCGACCATCGAATACGTTTGCCTCGATAGGTGTTCGCGCGAACAGACTGCGCCAGAACCCCTGACGACGTCGTCGGCGTCGGTGGTCCGATCAGCGCGGCGGCGGCGCTCCCGCCATGCTGATCGGTGTGATTGACGCCGACGCGGATTGCTCCGGTGGGACAGCACCCGCTCCAGCCATCCGGGATACCGGCGATGATGCCTGAACCGATTCTCGGCGGTGCCGTCGGCGAACTGTCCCCACTGCACGCCACCGCGAGGGAGCATGCGACAGCGGCAGCTATGTCGCACCGACGAAGAATTATTCTCATTTGCGCGTTCTCACAAACAGTATTCAGGGCTTCGACGTCGTATCCGGCGAACGAGGTCTGCGAGATGTTTGCATACAGTATCGTGACCAGAGATTTGTGCAAGATCCCTTTCGCAGCCCAACACACAAGAAAAAACGCGGAGCAGTTGCTCCGCGTTTTTTCGTCTCTCAGTGCGATCGACGGCTCCCACGAACGATGACTACGCCACCATCGTCTCAGCCTTCTCCTCCATTTCCTCCATCAACGTCGGCGTCACCGGCACGGTCTCGTCGGCCGGCACGAGCGCGATGGCGAACACTTCGTCGAGCGTGCTGACGCAATGGAAGGTCAGCTGCTTGCGGACGTCTTCCGGGATGTCCTCCATATCCGCCTCGTTGTCCTTCGGCAAAATGATGGTCGAAATACCGGCACGGTGAGCACCGAGCACCTTTTCCTTCACGCCACCGATGGGAAGCACCCGCCCACGTAGCGTGATCTCGCCAGTCATCGCCACATCCTTGCGCACCGCGCGGCCGGACATGGCACTCACCAACGCCGTGGACATTGTCGTACCCGCGGACGGACCGTCCTTCGGAATCGCACCGGCCGGTACGTGAATGTGCACCTCGATCGAGCCGAGTCGGTCCTCGGGAATCTTGAGCTTGGACGCATGCGTCGCTGCATAAGTCATCGCCGCGCGCGCCGACTCCTTCATCACGTCGCCAAGTTGACCGGTGAGAATGAGGGAGACATTACCCCAGCCGCTCACCTGCGTCTTGTCGTCGTCGCTCGACCGGTTGCCATAGCTGAACAAGCGGCGAATCGCTGCCTCGACGAACATGATGTCGCCGCCGGCGGGCGTGTAGTACATGCCCGTCGCCACGCCAACCTCGTTCGCCTCGGCTGCATGCTCCGGATGAACTCGGGGGCGGCCCAGTAGCTCGCGCACCTCGTCGGCGTCGATCGTGCCGTCGTCGATGAGCTTCGAATCCCCACCGGCGAATCGGCGGGCAACCTTTCTCGCAACCGCGCCGACCTGCCGCTCCAGCTGCCGCACACCGGCTTCACGTGTGTACTTGCTGATCACCGCGGCTACGGCGTCGTCGGTGAACGAAATGCCCTTGTCGCCGAGCCCAGACTCTTCGAGCTGGCGCGGGATCAAGTACTTCTTGGCAATCTCGGCTTTCTCGCGCTCTGTGTAGCCGGCGAAATCCACGACCTCCATTCGATCGAGCAGCGGAGCGGGGATGTTCTGAATGAAGTTGGCCGTCGCGATGAACAACACCTCGCTCAGGTCGAACGGAACGCCGAGATAGTGGTCGGTGAAACTGTCGTTCTGTGCCGGATCGAGCACCTCGAGCAACGCGCTCGATGGATCGCCCTGAAACGACACGCCGAGCTTGTCGACCTCGTCCAGTAGGAAGACGGGATTCTTTTTGCCACCCTGCTTCATCCCCTGAATGATTCGACCAGGCATGGCGCCGACGTAGGTGCGACGGTGGCCACGAATGTCGGCTTCGTCGCGCGCGCCGCCGAGCGCGACGCGGACGTATTCGCGTCCGAGCGAGCGAGCGATCGACTTGGCGATCGACGTCTTACCAACGCCCGGCGGTCCGACGAACAGCAGAATCGGACCCTTGGCCATGGCGCGCGACTTCGCTTCCTTGGCGTCGGTGATCGGCCGGTCGTCTTCCTTGGAATTTCCGAGCTGCGGCGTCGCGTCTTCCTTGGTCGCCTTGAGCTTGGAGATGGACATCTCGCCCGTTTCCTTGAGCTCATCCTCCATTTGCTGCGCGCGGAGTTGGCGCACCGCAAGGAATTCGAGGACGCGATCCTTCACGTCGGGCAGACCGTAGTGGTCGTCGTCGAGAACGGTCTGTGCGTGCGTCAGATCGAGGTTGTCGTCGGACCGGTCACCCCACGGCAGCTCCGCGATCCATTCGAGATACGTGCGAATGACCTGCGCTTCCATGGACTCGCGTCCGGCGCGCTCCAAGCGGCCGAGCTCGCGTTCGACTTCCTGTCGCGCCTCTTTGGGAAGCTCGAGCTTGTTGATCTTCTCACGGAGCTCGGTCATCTCCTTGGACTGATCGTCGTCGCCGAGCTCTTTTTGGATCGCCTTCATCTGCTCGCGGAGATACATCTCGCGCTGCCGCTCGCCCAGTTCTTCCTGGACCTGCGACTTGATCTCCTCTTGCATCTCGAGCATGCCGATCTGCTTCTGCACATGCACCAGCACGCGACGCAGGCGCTCTTCGACGCTGAGCGTTTCGAGCAGGCCCTGCTTCTCGGGCGGCTGGAGCTCGATGTAGCCGGCGACGAGATCGGCAAAACGGCCGGGGTCGGTGACGGCATCGAGGACTTGGTGAACGACCTCTTCAGGCAAACCGCGACGCTCGCCCAACTCGGCCGCGCGCTCTCGCAGCTCTTTATGAAGGGCAATGAAGGTTGGATCGGCTTCATTGACCGGGTTCATCTCCTCCACCGGCATGACGACGGCGCTGAGATAACCTTCGGTGGTGTTGTATTGGAGCGACGTGGCCCGCTGCTCACCCTGAAGGAGCAATTGCACGCCGCCGAGTCCGCGCTGGATCTGTCCGATCCGCGCGATCACGCCCATGGAATACAGGATGTCGGGCGTGGGTTCGTCGGTATTGTCGCGCTGTGCTACCGCGAAAACGAGCCGCTCGCCTTTGAGGGCTGCTTCGATGGCGCGAAGCGTGCCCGGGCGTCCGGCGGCGATCGGTGCCGTCAGTCCCGGGAAAATGACAGTCCCTCTCAGAGGAAGAACTGGAAGAGTCTGGCGTGTAGCCATGGATGTTCTCAGAGAAAGATCAAGAAAGAACAGCGAAACTTGCTCGCCGCACACTTCGTTCCAAGGCTAAGAACGGCGTCCTAACCACTGGCGCGCATCAACTTAGGGTCTCGGAGGCGAGCGACGAGCAATGTCGGGTCTTAAGTTGCATATCACGCGCTCACTCGTTTGCGTCATGCTGGCAGCATTCATCGGCATTCGGTGTTCAGGAATGGCGGATCGTCCAAATCGTACTGCCGCTACGGCGTGTGTCCTTTCCGGAACTTTCGCTGTATGCTAAAATGCGTCATTCCCGCCCGCCCGACCATATACCCGAGCTAACCGCTTGTCGGATCCAGTCGTTCCATCTTCGGATTCGGAGCTGCGCACGCACGTTGAGCGCGTGCTCAGCCCGCACTACGAGCTGGACTGCGAGATAGGGCGTGGCGGCATGGGCGTTGTCTACCGTGCAAAAGATCGTCGCCTCAAGCGAACGGTCGCCATCAAAGTCTTGCCGCCCGAATTGGCATTTCGCAGCGAGATCAAGACGCGCTTCCTTCGCGAGGCGGAGACTGCCGCGCAACTGAATCATCCCAACATCGTCGACATCTACGCCGTCGACGAGGCTGAGGGAATTGTGTTTTTCGTGATGGCCTACATCACGGGAGACAATCTCGCCAAGCGTCTGCACGATCACGGGACGCTGTCGGTCGACGAAACCCGTCGCACGCTGCGCGACGTCGCCGACGCGCTCGCCTACGCCCATGAGCGCGGCGTCGTGCATCGCGACATCAAGCCCGACAACATTCTCATCGACGGACAGAGCGGTCGCCCCATGGTGACCGACTTCGGCATCGCGCGTGCGATCAGTGAAGGAAACTCGCGTCTCACCGCGACCGGAATCGCCATCGGCACACCGACGTACATGTCGCCCGAGCAGGCCGCCGGAGAACGTGAGATCGACGGACGCAGCGATCTGTATTCGCTCGGCATCCTCGGTTACCAGATGCTCACGGGCGAACCGCCGTTCGTCGCGAACAGCACGCCGGCCATTCTCGTCAAGCACATTTCGGAGCGCCCGATCCCGGTCGAGCAGCGCCGTACCGACGTGCCGCAGGACTTGGCGCGCGTCATCATGATTTTGCTGGAGAAAGATCCGGCAAACCGAATCCCGTCGGCGAGCGCCGTCGTCGCTGCACTGGACTCGGGCAAAGTGCTGGACCGTCCGAGCGGCGAGGGCAGCGCGTTTGGCGCGAGCCTTCCGGCCATGACGCCCATGGCGCCGATGGGACCCGTGGGTGGGTTCGGACGCGGAAGTCGATCGTCGACGTCCGCGATGACGAACACCTTCGACGGACGCGCACCCACTCCGGAGGAGTGGCGCCGGTGGGAAGCACCGCAGGTCGTGAAATTCCGTCGCAAGCTCGCGCCCTATTTGTTCGTCAACGGCGTGATCGTCATCGCGTCCATCGTTGGCCAGAGTGATTTCTTCGGCATTACCGTGCTGTGGAGCATATTTCTGGCATTCAGATACGCTAAACTCTGGGCCGACGGCTACGATTGGCGCGACGTCTTCCGCCAACCGCGCGAGCGCGATCTCATCGATGTCGCCGAAGATTCATTGACCTATGCGCGGGCGGTGTTCAATCGTGACCAGCGCCAAGCGATGCGCGAGCAGCGCCGCGCTCGCATCGGTCGGACGAGCGGGCCAAACACGCCGCCGCGCTTGTCAGGCGCGGCGAGCGACGATGTGCTCCGCGTGGCCGGTCCCTTCGGCGATCGCATTCGGCGCGCGGAAGCCGATCGCGATGAAATCATGCACTTGCTCGAGCGCATGCCGTCGGCCGAACGGTCACGCATCCCCGACGTCGGTCGCTCGGCCGACGCACTCGCGGAAAAAGTAAAGTATCTCGCGATTGCGCTCTCCGACCTCGAGCGGAATGCCGCGGCGGGCGGCGCCGAAGCGTTGGAAGCGGAGATCTCGCGCCTCGAGAACGCGGCCAACCCACTCGACGAATCGGGAAGCGACGAACGCGTGCGACGCTTGGCGTATCTCAAACGACAGCGCCGCGCGCTCGCCGACGTCTCGGGCCGTCGCGACGCCGTGGCTGCAAAATTGGACACGTGCGTTGTCGCGCTGCAGAACATCAAGCTCGACCTGCTGCGTTTGAACGCGGGTTCGCAAACGCCGCAGCACATTACGTCGCTGGCGATGGACGCGCTGAATCTCGCCGACAGCGTCGACAGCGCGCTGTACGTCTCCGACGAACTCGGTCGAAACACGGGTACGCGCCCGGCTTCTCGCCCGGCCGCGCGTTAGCGCGTGAACGACTATCTCCGCGACCGCGTCACCGTCGCGGTCGGTGACCAGTACCTCATCGAGGACGAGATTGGTCGCGGTGGGATGGCGGTGGTCTATCGCGCCACCGACCTGCGACTCCATCGAACCGTCGCGATCAAAGTTCTTCCACCGGATCTCGCGTTCAATCCGGACGTCCGCACGCGGTTCATTCGCGAGGCGCAGACGGCGGCGCAGCTCAGCCACCCCAACATCGTTCCCATCTACAGTGTCGCCGACACCGACGGCGGCAGTCTCGTCTACTTCGTCATGTCGTTCGTCGACGGCGAGAGCCTCGGCGTTCGCCTCGCGCGCGAAGGCGCGTGGCCGATCGGCGAGACGGTTCGCGTGCTGCGCGACGTAGCCGACGCGTTGGCGTACGCGCATGCGCGCGGCGTCGTACACCGCGACATCAAGCCCGACAACATTCTCATCGACCGGGCGAGCGGGCGCCCGATGGTCACCGACTTCGGAATCGCCCGCGCGGCCGCGGGCGAGACGCGGCTCACGGTCACAGGCGTCGCCGTCGGGACGCCCGCGTACATGTCTCCCGAGCAAGCACTCGGCGAGCGTGAAGTTGATGGACGGAGTGATCTCTATTCACTCGCGGTCGTCGGCTACACGCTGCTTGCGGGCGACACACCGTTCAAAGCGGCGAACACGCCTGCGATGTTGGTGAAGCATGTGTCGGAACGCCCTCGGCCGATTCGCGAGCGCCGCGCGGAAGTGCCGGCGTACCTTGGCGTGGCAATCGATCGTGCACTCGCCAAGCGTCCCGAAGATCGATGGGCGGACGCGGCGGAGTTTCGCGACGCGCTCGATGCGGCGCGCGCATCGTTGTCGTCGCGTGGTCGTCGCGTTTCATTGACACCGCCGCTTCCTCCGCCTGCGCCACCGACGCCGGCGTTCGAACAGTATCAGCCTCCCAGTCCGCCGCCCTTTCCCGAACCCCCGCCGGGTCTCGATCCGCGCGCGCTTCGGCGGTGGTACAAAACACAACGACGATTGGCGCTCATGCAGCACCGACACCGCGGGCCGGACGACGCGCTCATTACGCTTGGCCCGGGACACATGAACGTTGGCGGCCAGCGCGGCTACGACGCGCGTCCGCTCGAGGATCGCGTCATTGCGTTCAGGCGCAGTCTCGTGAGTTTCGTCATCGCAACGCCGATTCTCCTCGGCATCAATGCATCGATGGGAGGCATTCCCTGGTTCTTTGTTCCGAGCGGATTCATGCTGTTGGACGCGCTCCGAAAAGGCGGATCCATCTGGTCGGACGGCGTTGGTCCGTTGGAAGCGTTCAAGAAGGGAATTCGCGCCAAGCTGCGCGCGGCGCGCGGAGAGCCGGCACTTCCAGCACTCGGATCGTCGAGTCAGCAACAACAGCAATATCAACAGTATCAGCAGTACCAACAATCTCAGCAGCGTCCGGCGCGGACGCCCGATCAATTGGCCGCCGAACTCGCGCCGCCCGACGTGCTTGCCGGCGCGCACGGGGAGACGGTGCGCCGCGCCGCGGCTGATCGCGCCATGATGAACGACATCATGCGCGCGCTCCGACCGGTCGAGCGCGAGATGATTCCGGACATCGGACCGACAGTGAACGCGCTCGCCGAACGCGTCGGCTCGCTGGCGACGACACTGCACCGTCTCGACGCCGACGTCTCCGGGGCGTCGCTCGGAGCGCTCGACAGCCGCATCGTGTCGATGAACACCGAGCCGGATACGCCGGAACGCGAGCGGCGTCTGTCCCTGCTCACGCGCCAGCGCGCGTCGTTGCACGATCTGATCGAGCGTCGCCGGTCGCTGGCCAACCAACTGGAAAGCGCCGGGTTGATGTTGCAGAACTTGAAGCTGGATTTACTAAAGCTTCGATCGTCGGGCATCGGGTCGACGATCGAGGATTCGACGAGCGCGACCCAGGAGGCCCGCGCGCTGTCGCGCGACATCGGACACGTGCTCGAGGCGGCCGAGGATCTGAAAAAGATTCGCTGATCGCCGTCCCTCGGGACAGTGAACGGCTACGATCCGCGCTCCAACAATGCGGCGATCGCGTCCGCCACGCGCTGTGGCGCTTCCTCCGGCGTGAAATGCCGCGCGCCGGCGACGACGTCGAGCGTTGCTCCGCGAATTGTTTGCTGGAGCTGCCGGCCCACCTCGACCGGAACCACGCTATCGTGCTGTCCCCACACGATCGCCGTGGGCATTGCGATCTTCGCCAAGTCGCCGCCGAGTGCGCTCGTTTCGTCGCACCTCAATGCGCGAACGTGTGCGATGACCGCATCGCGTCCTTCTGCGTCGCCAAATGGTCGCGCGTAGAGATCGATGGAGTGCGCGGCGCGCGACGGGTCGGCGTAGGCGCGTCGCAAGGAAGTCCGCAATGCGCCGGCGACGACGCGGGGTGAGAGGAACTTGGTGACCGGAAGCGAGGCGCGAGCGAGTCGGCCTTTGAGTGTCGGCCAGCCGTCGAACGCGACGGTATCGATGAGACCGAGGTGTGAAACGCGCTCCGAGTGTCGGATGGCGAGTGACTGTGCGACACCGTGACCCACGACACATGCGCGATCGATGCGCAGTTCGTCGAGCATTTGAATAACGCGTTCGGCATGCGCGCGCACGCCGACGTCGCGGCCGAGCGGGCGATCGCTGCGTCCGTAGCCGAGGAGGTCGAGGACGACGAGTCGGTGGCCGGCAGGCATGAGGGGAACGACGTCGCCCCAGAGATGGCTCGAGGTGGGGAACCCGTGAATGAAAACGACGGGTTCGCCGGCGCCGCGTGTCCCGGCCGCGTAGTAGTACAGGCGCGCGCCAGAGAGATCGAGAAATTCACCGCGCACGCGTGCTCCGGATTCGCATCGGGGCGAGAAGATGTGCGCGAGATCACAACGCCGCTAGAGAGAACAGCAAAAGCAACGCGGGCCGCCACAAGAGTGACGGCCCGCGAGTACTTCAAACGAACAGTGCTAGTAGAACTCTCTTAGTACGTCTCGGTACGTCTTAGAATCCGCCGCCGCGACGGCCAGCCGACATGAGTCGGTCGAAATCGGCCTTCTGTGCATCGGTGAGCAACGCCTTGATCGCGTCGTTCCGCTTGGTCGTCACGGCCATGAGCTTCGTGCGCGCATCAGCATCACCACCACGAGCGGCTTCGGACAACGGAGCGGACTCGGTCGCAGCAGCCTTCACGATCGAATCGGCCTTTGCCAACACTGCGGCGTCCGTCACCTTGAGCGAATCCTTCAAGATCACGATCGGATCACGACGAGCACCGCCACGACCACCACCGCCACCCTGCGCCTGCGCCACCGTCGTCACAGCCATGAACATCGCGGCTGTCATCAATGCCATCCGAATCATTTTCTTCATTGCTTGTGCCCCCAAGGGAGTGTGGAGTATTCCGTCGTGCGCGCTTCGACCGCACCTCTGGGCATGAGTGCCACAGACCGGGCGACGTTCAGCAAAATGGGCGCGCCACTGCCCGCGCAACGACAACCTTCGTGGACGCAACACTTTAGTTGCTGCCCTCTAGCGCAAACACTCAAACCTGCTATGCTTTCCCCGCCCTTCCGCAGGACGCCTTCGCCAGCGACGAGATCGATTGGAAACGTCAGGCCAAAAAGAGAGCCTCAGTGACCCTGCCGCCCTCGCCACCAACGAGTCCTAGTCCCGCTGCAACGCCACTGACTCCGGTAACGGCTCCGCCGTCACCGGCGATTGTGTTTCCGTTGACTTGGCTCATGGATCACGCTGCCGGGCCGATCAAATTTCGCTCAATAGGCGAAGTGGCCAAACTACCCGGTGCGATCAACGACCAAGTCGGATCTCTCCCCTTTACGCATCGGCCGGCGTTGACGTTGGCAACAATGCAGCGTCCCGATGGGACGTGGGGTGCTTCGATGTTGACGCTCCCATCCGCTCGCAGTGAACACTTCGAGGGCGTGGGAACAATCAACGCCGTACGCCGCCTGCTGGAGTACGGATGGGACAAAGACTCTCCTCCAATTACACGCGCGCGTCGCGTGTTGTTCCGGCTTCTCGCCGAAGATGACGACCCCGACTATCTGTTCGAGTTCGGTGGCAAGAGTGCAGGCGACGAAGACATGATGCGACGCAACCGCGTCATGCTGCGTGAAGCTGCCGCTGCGACGTTAGCCCAAGCCGGCTATGAAGGCGATCCTCGACTGCGCGGTGCGGCCCGACGCATCATCGAACGTATCGCCGGATATTTGCGTTCGCCGCTATCGCAAAAACCGTTCACACGCGTCGGAAATCAACACGTCCTGCCCGCGGAAGCAGCGCCCCCATCAGTGTACGCGCTGCTCATGCTCGCCTACATGCCGCTGTTTCGCACCGAACATCATGATGCCGTCGCTCTGATGTATCACCACCTCTCGCAGCCACTGCCGCGACAAGAACCCATGCAGCTCTGCGGCACCAAGATCATCGAGCAACCGCATCTCGTCCTCGGCGACATGCTGCCGAATCGTAATGCAGCTGACACAGATGTTGTGCTCTCCATCACATGGTTAGAGCTCATGGCTCGACTGGGATTTCTCCGGAAGAACGACAACTGGTGCAAGCTGTACGAGCGTTTCCTCGATGATCGCGACAACCAGGGTGTGTGGCATCCGCACAAGGGACTCACTGCTCCACGCAGTCCGAATCCCTTTCTTTGGCCGATGTATCCGCTCGAGGACCACCTGGCCGGCGAGGAACGTTGGACCGACGTGACATTCAGACTCGGGCTGATCGCGCGGTTGACGGGGAGAAGCATCGAGTTGGGGTAACGCGCTGATGCGCCGTCCACTCACGCCGGACGAGATGTTCCCGGCAAATGTGACGGGCATCACCACGCGCATGATTTCCGTTTCGGCGGGCGTCCGTCTCCGTGTCGCCGAGGGACCGATTCGCGAAGAACAGGGAACGGCGATCGTCCTGCTCCACGGATGGGGTGCGTCGCTCTACTCCTTCCGCCACGCGTTCGATCTGTTGCCGGCCTATGGGCTGCGTCCGATCGCCGTGGACTTGCGCGGCTACGGGCTGTCCGACAAACCCGCCGGGCGCGATTCGTATTCTCTAAATACCTATTGCGCCGACGTCGACGCGCTGCTGGACGCCCTGTCGTTGCCTCGCGCCGTCCTCGTCGGTCACTCGATGGGTGGCGGACTCGCGTTGCGGTATGCGATGCGCGCCCCCGCTCGCGTTGCCAAGCTCGTTCTGGTGAATCCTACGGGACTGGTCGACTTGAGATTTCTCAGATGGCTGCGGCCGGGGCCATTGCGCGCGGCGGATGTGTTCGACGGCGGCCTGGTTCCGCGGTGGCTGGTCGCTTCCATTCTCCGTCGCATCGCGTACGGTGATCCGGCGCGGGTCACGCAGCGCGACATCGACGAGTACTGGGCGCCCACGCGGCTGAAGGGATTTGTCCGCGCAGCGCGCGCGGCCCTCACCGAATTCGACTGGCGGCGACTGTCCGACGCCGACGCACAATCACTGACGGTCCCGAGCGTAGTGATCCTCGGCGCGCGGGATCGTCTTGTAGGCAACACGCTGGAGGCGGCGCAGCGACTGCCGGGCACCGCGGTGCACGAGATGGACGGCGGTCATTGTGTGCACGAAGAACATTCCGGCGAGGTTTATAGGATCGTGGGTGAATTCGCGGGTGAGTTCGCTCGCTAGCATTAAGTCTCACAACGAGTTAAATTGATTTCATATCTGCCGCGGCAGGGTCGCACAATGTGGTGCGATGCTTTGACGGTCGCGGCCACGAGGGTCGACGCGCATTCGTGCGCGGGCCGCGACGGCCCCTCGTGCAAGCGAAGCCGGGCTTCGCGAATTTCGCCAGGCGAGCCCTCTGCCCGCCGGCACTTTGAGAGACACCGGTCCCAGGATGGTCCTGGGTGCGCGGCCCCGGTGCGCAGCGATTGGGGCTCATGGAAACAGCAACTGAGATCGAGACGGAGACAGGCGTCGTTGAACAGATCGCGGCAGCAGAAGTCGGCACCTTCGAAGAGCTCGGACTTTCCGCCACAGTGATGGCAGCGGTGCGTGACGCGGGATACATCACGCCAACGCCTATTCAATCGCAGGCCATTCCACTCGTGCTCAAAGGGCGCGACGTGATGGGTCTGGCACAAACCGGAACCGGCAAGACAGCCGCGTTCACTCTACCTATCGTCGACCAGCTCATTGGTGGCCCGCGCCGCACACGCGCGTTGGTGCTCACTCCGACTCGCGAGCTCTGCGTCCAGGTCGAGGAAAGCGTTCAAAAGTACGCGCGCCACGCAGACATCTCCGTCGTCTCGGTGTATGGCGGCGTGCCGCTCGACCCGCAGGAGAAAAAGCTCCGCGCCGGCGTCGACATCGTTGTCGCGACCCCCGGCCGGCTGATCGATCATCTCGAACGTCAGAATGTTGTATTTGACGATCTCGAATTTCTCGTCTTGGACGAGGCGGATCGCATGCTCGACATGGGCTTTGCGCCGCAGATCAATCGCATCGTGGCCGAGGTTCCCCGATATCGCCAAACGTTGTTGTTCAGCGCGACGATGCCGCCCGAAGTCGAAGCGCTTGCACGGAAGTACCTGCGCAAGCCGGTCGTGGTCCAGGTTGGACGGCGCTCGCAGGCGGCGAACACGGTGACGCACGCCGTGTATCCGGTGCCGCGCGACCGAAAGAGCGCATTGCTCGCGCGTCTCCTCCGCGAAGCGGCGCTCGACTCCGTCCTCGTGTTCACTCGGACCAAGCACGGCGCGGATCGCGTCGTTCGACATCTCGAACGTGAGGGCATCGAAGCCACGGCGATGCACGCCGACAAGACGCAGCCCCAACGCACGCGCGCGCTCGAAGACTTCAAGAGCGGCAAGGTTCGCGTGCTCGTCGCCACGGACATCGCGCAGCGTGGGTTGGACATCACCGGCATCACGCACGTCGTCAACTACGACGTTCCGCAGCAAGCCGAAGACTACGTGCACCGCATTGGACGAACCGGCCGGGCGGCGAAGGAAGGCGACGCGTTCACGTTCATGTCGCCGGATGAGATCGCGATGGTGCGACAGATCGAGCGCGTGATCGGCCAGCCGATTCCGCGGATTTCAGTGCCGGGCTACGATTTTGGGACGGTGGCGGCGGACTGAATGCCGCCGAGGGGGCGCTAGGAAACGAGGGCCTTGGCCCTCAGAGGGCGCTCTTATCGACCGGAACGACGATCAGACCCACGTCACCACCGAAGCCGTCGTGCGTCGTTGGCATGCCCGGTGGGGCCATCCACGCACCACCGTCCACGCGCACGTTGACGGAGTGCGTCCCCGGCGAGAGCGGCACCGACAGCTCCCACAAGTCGCGGCCGCGGCGCGAAAGGGTGAGCGGGCTCCAATCGCTGAAGTCGCCCATCACTTCGACCGTTTCGACGCCGCCGACATGGATGATGAGTTTCTGCATCCCGGCGGCGGCAGGACGCATGTCAAAGCTCTTCACGAGCGTGGCGCGCGGGAGCGATACGGGGACCGCGCCGCGCGAAATGGGCCAATACGCCAGCTCCAATCCTGCCATGCCGAAGGTGCGAGCCGGGAGTCCGCGAAGGGGAAGCGCCGGTTGACGGCCGCCGCCACCAATGATCGCGATTCGATCGCTGAGCCATACGGTCGCAGTGGCTGTGCTCCAACGGCGCGAATCCGGCGTGACGTCGTACGAGTCACCGAACCGGCGGCCCGTCTGAGCGCTCACCTCGATCGCACCAATCTCCCAATGGACGGAGCCTTCGATATCGGCGAAGCGGGATTGCCGTCCGCAGGCGCTGGTGCCGACGCTCTCCGAGAAGAGCGCTCTCACCGACGCATTCGTCGAGATGGGCATCGTTGGCGTGGTGGCGCAGGCAAGTGCCGCGCTCCCAGTGTCCTGCACCGATGCGACTTTGGTGAATGAGAAATTCGTGAAGGTCGTGGTCAGCGTCGCGATGCCGAACTTGGAGGTCGCGCTCCCGAACTTGGTCCACGCGCCGGCGTCGGTGACGTCGGCCGACGAGATGACCGCCACGCGCCACGGCCGCGCGACCCCGCCGCCGAACCACACGCCGCCGTAGTCGTGGAAGCGCGCGTGAATCCTCGTCTGCACGTCCACCTGATCCGTCCCCAGCGACCGGTCGTCGATGGCTCGACTGGCATTGCCGATCATCTCCGCGCGCACACCGTAGACAGTGGGCGACGTGAAGGTGCCGGTGACGATGCCATCGGCGAGTTGCAGGTTTTGTTCGGAGACGAACGCTGATCCGCGCGCCTTGATGGTCGCGTACGGAAACTCGAATTGAACGGTGGGCGCCAAACGCAGTGCGCTGATCGGAACGGCGCCGCCTGATACCGTGTATTGCCCCGCCTCGAGTTTAGAGACGACCTGCGCTGCAAGTTCCCGGGGAACGGGAACCGACAGCGCTGCGGTGAACACGATGATGGCGACCTTCCGCTCGTTCATATCATCTCGAGCTTTGGTTCTCCTGCTGCCCTTCGGGCGGCTTGACCGTAGATGGTGATACGCGGCCAGGGCCTTCCCGAATTCGGTTCTGCAGCGCAGTCCCGGGATTCAACCCTTGGAGTATGTCCGATTTGACGTTCCGAAACAAGCTTTGAAACGTGTCATCGTCAGCCCCGTCTTGCCAAAGCTTCGTAATAGCCATCGAGGCATCATCACTCGGCACACCCCGTTCGATGAGGTCTGCCCAGACCGCGAAGGCTTGGAGATCGTTTCGTCCCTTTTGTTTGATTCTGAACGGATTGAGCTGGCCCGGCTTACCACCGGCCTCCAGCACTGCCGCGGCGCTCGACAGCTCTTCCGGATCCGACGTTCCGAGCGCCGACTTGGCGACACGGAGCAAGCTCAATTGCTTCTGAACGACGGCTACGATTTGCTTTCCGTCGGCCTTTCGACTGAGGCCAAGCAGCGCGGTGGACCGTAGACGCTGCGACGGCAGCCCTGCCGCGGTCGCGGAATCGATCAGCAACTCGATGGTGTATCGAGTGCCCTGGTCGAATCGCGAAAACGGGTCCGGGTCCTGCGCGGCGGTCGGACGCGCACCGAGGAGAACGGCGAGACCCAGAGCGCCCGCCAGCACCGGGCGAGAGTTGGTGTGAAGGAGATGCCGCCGAAATCGCGTCACAACGCCGATCCTCTGCTCACGATCTTGACGGAGCTGGAGTGTCCGAACCCGTCGTCCGGCGCAATCGGCGCGTTCGGGTCGGCGTTCCAGGCCCCATCAACAACGTAGGAGTACAGATGACGACCGGCCGTCAGCGGCAGCGTCACGGTCCAGCGCCCGCTGTTCGCGGCGCGGACCAAAGGGGTCTTCGTGGCATCCCATCCATTGAAGTCGCCAACGATGGAGACGTTGGTGGCTTGCGGAGCGATGAACACGAAGTTGACGACCGTGTCAGAAACCGGGAGATGTGAACGCACATCAGCAACGGGTAGTTGCCCGTCCGGCGAGCGGACGTCCCGGTTAGTCGAAGTCACGCCGGCAATGACACCGATGCCGACGAGACCGGCGGCGATCAACGCGCTGCCGGCAGGAGAGAGCCTGAACGAACGCGGTTCAAGCACCCGCTCCCACAGCCGCACATGACGGCGCGGAACCGGCTCCGCGTGGATGGCCGCCATGACACGATCGCGCCCCATCCGGTCGGTAAAGACCGGACGACGCGCCTCGCGGGCGATCAATTCCACGTACGGATGTAGTTCCGAGTCAGTCATTCTTGATCCGCTCCCATCGTTCACGCAGCCTGTCGCAGGCGCGCTTCACACGCATTTTCAACGCCGACACCCCAACGCCAGTCAATGCAGACATCTCTTCGTAACTCATCTCCTCGATGTGCTTGAGGAGAAACGCCTCTCGAAGCAACGGATCCAACTCGGCCAACACCCGCTGCACAAACTCTTCTTCCTCACCCGTCCAATTGGGTGTGCGATCCGGAGCGTTCAGCAGCAGCGCTTCCTCTCGCACGAACACCCGCTCACGATGCGACCGTCGCGCAGCAATGCTCCGGCACTGATTCACCAGAATCCGATAAAGCCACGCGCTGAATCGATCCCGTTCCTGATAACGATGAAGCGCTCGGTACGCGCGCAAGAAGGTTGCTTGCAACGCATCCTCCGCGTCGTCGCGGTTTCCGAGCATTCGAACTGCAAACCGCGCACATCGATCGTAGTATCGATCTACCAGCGCGGCGTAAGCGTCAACGTCGCCGGCCAGCACGCGTTGAACATCGGCGGCATCGTCGCTCATGTCCTTTCCTATAACCCACCCCCTGGGAGCGAGCGTCACATTCGCCTGTGATCGCTGTCACCGGAAGCTGTCAGCCGGGGGAAGGGATCGGTAGCCGTTCCTTTAGGATATCGATGACCCGACCCAACTCCCGCCACTCACCAACGCACTCGACCCAGTCTCGACATGGTCAACGTGTCAACAATTCTTCCTCTTCGAATGGTCACCGTAAGATTGGAAGCCCCGTAACCCAGGCCGCGCGCATCGTACACCGCCGAATCTCGGTTGGCAGCAAGCACGACATCATATATTGCGTAAAGCGAGCGCTGATTCACCACACGACCCGCCGAACGGAGCTGTACCATTCCCGTCACGGTGTCGAACACGACCGCAACCGCCGTACGCCTGGTAATCGCAGTTTGGCGCGCCAACGAAAAGGTCGCACCAAGGTCAGCTATAGCGGATTTGACCGCAGTGCCGTCGCGCAGGTCGGCGAGTCGGGGAAGGGCGATGGCGCTCACAAGGCCGATGATTGTCAGCACGACAGTGAGCTCGAGCAGGGTTACGCCGCGACGAGTCATGACGAAATCGAACCTCGACGGCGCAACGTCCCATCATCATTTTTGCCGAGCCCTCACCCTTTCACCCTGGATGGAACCCCATGCGCCCGATGGGCCGTTTTGCTCTCGCTGCCGTCGCGTTCGTCGCCGCCTGCTCCAATCCGCGCACCGATGCGAACGTCGCGCAAGCGCTCAATGACGCCGCGAGCGAGATTGGCGGACTGAAGAACGATCTCGCGATGCTGCAAACACAGATCGACTCGCTTCGGACGATCGTCGCCAAACAGGATACGACAATCGTGCACATCGCCGCCGTCAACAACATTCCGATCACGAGATAGTCCCCTTTCAACAAACTGATGACCATCGCCATCGAATATTGCGTGATGTGAAATTACGAACCTCGAGCCGTCGGTCTGGCGGCGGAGATTCGTGATCAATTTCCGGCTGTGGACGTGCAGCTGGTTCCCTCCCGAGGCGGTCGCTTCGAAGTCGTGTCCGCCGGCATACCCATTTTCGAAAAATCAAAGCTCGGCCGGCACGCCCGGCCCGGCGAGATCATCGCCCTATTGAAGGCGCAGGGTGCGAGCGGGGTGGGGTGAGTCATTAGCTTTCTCACTCAATGCGCATTGCAATTTCTACGGGCGGTGGCGACGCACCCGGCCTGAATGCCGTCATCCGCGCGGCGGTTCTCTCGGCGATCAACCGCGGATGGGACGTACTCGGCATCAAACGCGGATTCGCGGGTTTGATGGGCGAAGACGAAGTCATTCCGCTCACCAAGGACTCGGTGCGCGGCATTGGCCACCTCGGCGGCACGATTCTGCGAACGACGAATCGGGGAAACCCGTTTCACTATCCTCGAAAGCGCGACGACGGAACGATCGTCGAAGAAGATCGCTCCGATGAATTGATCGCCGCGGCCAAGCAACTGGGCATTGATGCGCTCATCTCGATTGGCGGCGACGGCTCGCTCACGATCGCGAAGCTGCTCTGTGACAAAGGAATGAGAATCGTCGGCGTGCCCAAGACGATCGACAACGACGTCAGCGGCACGATCACCACGTTCGGATTCGACACTGCCGTCAACACGGCGCTCGAAGCGATCGACAAGCTGCACACCACGGCGGAGAGCCACGATCGCGTGATCGTGCTCGAGGTGATGGGACGCGACGCGGGCTTCATCGCGCTGCACTCCGGTGTCGCCGGCACCGCCGACGTCATTCTCATTCCAGAAATCCCATACGATATCGATCGTGTCTGCGAGAAGATCATGTCACGCGATCGGGCGGGCAGGTATTTCTCCATTGTCGTTGTGGCCGAGGGCGCTTTTCCGAAGGGCGGTGGCGTCTCGCTGATTGGAGATTCGCTCCCCGGAGAGTCGCGTCGGCTCGGCGGCGTGTGCGAGCCGATCGCTCGCGAGATTCAGCGCATTACCGGAAAAGAGACGCGGTCGCTGGTGCTTGGACATCTCCAACGCGGCGGAATGCCGACGGGCTACGATCGTTTGCTGGCGATGCGATTTGGCGGGGCGGCTGTTCGTGCGGTCGCGGAGGAGAAGTGGGGGCACATGGTGGCGCTCCAGTCCCCGCACATCGTGACCATCCCAATAGATGAGGCGCTTCGCGAGCCCAAGCGTGTGGATCCTGAGCATGACGTCGTGCTCACGGCCCGGGCGACGGGAATCAGCTTCGGGGACTAGGGCCGGTCATCGGTCCGCCCTGTTCCAAGGACACTCGAGTCCAGAGACAGGGACACCAAAACTGAAAATATGTATACAGTGTTTCCTGTAAGTGCTTGTAATCGTTAGTCTTCCGACTGCGTGACTGCAGCGGCGGGCTGGCATCGGGCCTGCCTTGTTGATCATTGCCGCCCGGTGCTCGGGAGCAGATGGAGGCTAGATGAACTATTCGATGTTGGCTCTCACAATGGGATTGATCGTCGCGGCTGCCGCGCCCGCTCGGACGCAGCAGCCGCAGACGTCGAAGGATAGCGGGAAGAAATCGGCTGTTCCCGCGGACGCGCGTCCGCCCAAGGGGATGTGCCGCGTTTGGATCGACGGCGTGCCCGCCGCGCAGCAGCCTGCGGCAACTGATTGCCCCACGGCCGTGAAGAATCGTCCGGCAAATGGTCGCGTCATCTTCGGTGACGACTACGCTGACTCGTCAAAGACCAAGGGTGGCGACAAGGTCAAGCTTCCGCCCAACGTCAAAGGGTTCACCGGCGTGAACCCGCCCGTGCAGGTGCTGCCGAGGCGCCCGCCCGACCGTTGAGTTAACCTCAATCCGGGCGATTGCCCGTAGTGATCTGAGGTCTTACTCAACGAAGCGACGGATCTGTCTAACCGCGTGATACGAAACGTTCGCGATCCGTCGCTCCCCGATCACGAATCGTGGATTCAGTCCGAGCCGCCGACCGGCCGCATCATCGTCATCGCGCCGACTCGGGCCGCGTGTGAAACGATCGAGCTCGCGGTCCAGCTTCGCATCGAGACGTATTTAGAGAAACATCATGGTGCGCGCGTGCGGGAGTTGGCGCGCGGCGGCCAGGGTTTCGGTATCGTCGCCGGCACAGGCACCGGGAAGACGCTCGCCATTCGCCCGATCGCCGAAGAAATACTCGGCACCACGGAGCTCAAGGTCGGCGTCGTGAACCGCGAGCGTGAGGCGACGCCGGAAACGCCCTCGTGGAACGTCGTCATCGTCACCACCGGGATCGCTCGCCGCTGGTTCGAGGAAGGCGACATCCTCGCGACGGACACCCTCATCGTCGACGAGATCCATCAGACGTCCGCTGAGCTCGAGCTGTGTCTCGCGCTCGGAAAACGCGTCGGTGCGCGCTTCGTCTGGTTGTCGGCCACGGTGAACCCGGCATTCTACGCCAGATATCTAAACTCCGCCGCCGTGCTCGAGGTCCACGACTTCGATCCGTCCAAGGCCGCGGACGTGAGGGTGATTCACAAACAGGCGCTCGGCTTTCTCGACGACGCGTTTCTCCGCCAACTCGTGAAACAGAAGCGCGGTGTCGCGCTCTTCGTTCCCACTCGGCGCGGCGTCGAGGACGCGGCCGATCACGTGCGCCGGATGGCGCCGCGGGTGAACACGGCGTTCTATCACGGCGGCGAGCCGATCCGTATTTTGCGCCCGTTTCTCGAGGGTGGGGAAAAGAAGCCGTACTTCCTCGCGATGACGGCCGCGGGTCAGAGCGCGCTCAACGTGCGTGGACTCGACACGGTGATCATCGACGACAAGAAATTCTTCAACGCCATCGATCGCGGCCGCAATGTGCTGACGCAAGAGCACCTCGGCGCGAACGAGATTTTGCAGATGGCTGGGCGCGTGCACGGCCGCGTGGAAGGCGGACGTGTGTTCATTCTGTCCGACCGCGATATCGTGTTCAGCGCCTTGCAGCCGACCGAGCCGGAGTTCCAACTCGCCGGAGACTCCGAGCGAGTCGCGATGACCTGCGCGGCGCTCGGCGTGCGTGCCGACGATCTCGAGTTGCCGGTTCCGTTGGATCGCGTTGCGTATCGCGCCGCGATGCATTTGCTCGAGCAGCGCGGCATCGTCGACGGCGGACGTCTCACGAGATACGGCCGCGCCGTCGAGGCGATGCCGGTGGAACGTGCATGGGCGGAGCTGCTGGTGAATGGCGACGACGAGCTGGTGCCGAATCTCGCCGTGATGAGCTCCATAGAATCATTGCACCGCATGACGCGAGAGGAGCGCGATCTCGACGGGTTGATCGTTCCGGGCAGCGACCATCTCACGGCGTACAATCTCTACGCCGACGCGTATTCACAGGCCGGTCGCATGGGAGAAGTGTACGGTCTTCCTCGGCACGTGTTTGACGAGCAGCGCATCGAGCGTTGGGCGGACAAGCGAGGCGCGCTGGTGAAGTCCATCGAAGACACGGCGCTCGGTATGGCGAGCATCTATCGCGCGGTTGGACTGCCTTTGCCGGATCGGATGACCAAGGCGGGAGACGAGACGCTCGCCAAATTCAGAATGCTGCTCGCACAGTATCTGCCGTTCGCGCTCGTGATCGACGAACAGACGGCGTCGGGGGACAGTGCGCGCGTGTCGAAGACGAGCGTGTGCGGGAGTTGGGGCCCGATTACCGGCGAGCTTCGATACTTCGCCGATAAATTCGGCAATCCCCGCGCGTCGATCGAGGGGACGCAGATTCCCTACGAGCTGTTGCGACTCTTTGCCACGGTAACGGAAGGAGAGCTTGTCTACAACGCCGACAGCGAGCGCGCGCCGCTCGCGCTACTTCGCCGAGTTCGGTATCACGGGTTCGAGCTCGAGCGCGAGATCGAGCCCGTCGAAGAGTTCACGCCGGACATTGCGCCGCGCGCGCGGCGTGCTCTCGCGGAGGCGCTGGCGCGCGGTGAGGCGCGGCATCCGGCGGCGCGAGCCAACCAGGACGCGGTCGATGCGATACGAGAGACGTACCGTCGATCCGGCGGACAGACGCCGCGCTTTGGCTCCGGCGAGCTCGCCGACTACTACGAGAAGCAGTTAGGGCAGGTGAACTCGACCGATGAGTTCCGTCATACGACCATCGTGGTCGACGCGAATTCGATCGTGCCGAGTGACGTGCGAGCGAAGTATGCGGCGCTGCCGTCCACGGTTTCGATTCGCGGACGCGACGTCGAGATCAATTACGACGTCGAGGAGTCACCAGAGGGCAATAGCGGCGTCGCGCGGCTGCGGCTGCCGGAAAAGCTTGCGCGAACGCTAGCAACCGAAGAGCTGCCAACGCTCGATCGGCCGCTTCGCTTCATCGTGACGCGCGGAGCGCGAGGCGCCGCGCGCGCGGACACGCTTGGCGAGCTACAGGCGGAGTTGGATCGTCCGTTCACCAGCAAGGAGATTGCTGATCTCGAGCGTGCACACGACGAGCATCGCCGCGGCCGGCAAGAAAAGAAGCACGAGCGTCGAGTGAAGAAGGCGGGGGAGGGGTTCAAGAAGTTCAAGCAGCCGTACAAGGGGAAACGAGGGCGGCGATAGGTCTCGAGCAAACTGCTACTGAAGTACTTCGGTACTTCAGCTTTCAGTACTGAGACCTGAACGCTGGCCACCACAATTCGGTCCTCTTTTGGAAAGCCCTACCGCCGCTGCTCGAGCAGAGCAGTCGAGGCGATGTGTTGTTCCAGACCATCCTCCTCACGCAATCATCCAAGAATTGTAATGGGCATACCGTCGGTCTCGGTACCGGCAGCTGCAGTACTTTTGTACTTCAGTTGAGTTAGTCCTTGTGGGTCTCCGGAATCTGCACGACGTATTTTTCCGTGCGCACTTCCTCGAACCCGCGCGCCCGGTAGTTCGGAAGCGCCTGGGGCGAATCGAGCGTGCATGTGTGCAACCAAACGCGCGACGCGCCGAAGTTCCACGCCTCCTCGGCGGCGCGAGACAACAGCGCTTTTCCGATGCCGCGCCCCATGAACGCGGCGACGAGACCGAAGTATGCGATTTCGACGGAGCCGTCGTCATTGCGCTGGAGCTCGAAGAATCCGGCCGTCTCGTCGTGAACGAGACACTCCCACACGGCAACGTCAGGCGCGGCGAGGTGGCGAAGCAAACGTTGGTCGGACCACGCGTTGCGGTCGTGCCAGTACCACGCGTCGCCGACAGCGCGATAGAGTCGGCGATAGTGCTCGGCGGTGATCGACGCGCGACGCACCACGCGAACGCCAGCGTCGGGAATCGGTGAAGCACGCAGTTGTGCCAGCGAGCGGAGCTCGAGATACGTGCGAACGACCTCGAGGACCGGGCTCAATGCGACTTCAGCTTCTCCCGATGCCGAGCAGCTTTGGCGCGATTGCCGCATGTCGCCATGTCGCACCAGCGGCGGCGTCCATTCTTCGTATTGTCGAAGAACACACGTTGGCATCGCGGATCGGCGCAGCGGCGCACGCGAGACAATTCGCCGAGGATGAGTGCGTCGGCCGCCGACTCGACGATGGGAATGACGAGACCAGCAAAGGCGTCGCCAACGGGAACGAACGAGCGAATGAACGTGCCGTCCGGGCGGAGATCAACGCGACGCGTGCCGGCGCTGCGTCCGAGCACGCGGTTGATCTCGGCGAGTCCTTCAGTGCGCATGCGTTCGCTCATCGGGCCGCGTTCGGCGAGTGAGCGGAGTGCGCCACGAACGCGGCGTCCGTCCACGAGCGCCGCTGCGGCGCCCGCAGGTTGTTGCTGCGCTCGGCGACGGATGCCACCTGCGCGTTCTGCGTCGAGCACCGATGCCGCCTCGAGCCAGCGGACCATCGTTTCGAAATCACGCAACGCGTCGAAGCGACGCATGCCGTGCTCGCAGTTCACGTAGTCCAACCACAGCCGTTCGCCGACGAAGACGAAGGGCGAACGTTCGCTGGTCGCGTGCTGTGACACGAACGCTGTGACCGCGGGTGAATCTGAGGATGTTGTGAGTGTGAGCATCGTCGGCATCAAGGGACGACAAGCATACCCCTCGGCGCGACGCGCAGCAAGCGATGCCGGCTGCGCGAATGACGGTTGACGGTTACGCTGTTGCAGGTCTAACGATGCCGCGATGTGACGTGTACATTTGCCGCGCTTTCCCAGAGAATTGTGAACGAATCGATACTTATTCATCGTGTTTGCCGTGAACGCTGACGATCGTCGCACGCTGCTCTCTTCGACGCGCGCCATCGCCGTGGGTTCGTTGAACCCAGTAAAAATCAGCGCTGTTCGCAGTGTATTCAGCGCGCTTGCACCAGCAGCAGTCATCTCTGGCGTCTCAGTCGCGTCGACGGTGCCGGATCAACCGTTCGGCGATGACGAGACGATTCGCGGCGCCATCGCGCGTGCGTCCGCGGCACGCGAGCTACTCGGCGCGGAGCTTGGCGTTGGAATCGAAGGGGGCGTCGTGGAAGTGCCGGACGGTTCGATGCGCACTTGCGCGTGGGCGGCGATCGTCGACGGCGCGGGACACTCCGGCATTGGCGGTTCGTTGGTGATGCCGCTCCCGGATCGCGTCGCCGAGATGATTCGGGGCGGGCTCGAGTTGGGTCACGCGATGGATCAACTGATCGGCGAACACGACACGAAGCGCGGCAAGGGCGCGGTTGGCATCCTCACTGCCGGACTCGTCGACCGACAACGTGCCTACGAGGCATTGGTCGCCTACGCGGTCGCGCCGTTTGTGAGCCCGGATTTGTTCGGGATCTGACCGGCGGCCGACAGGTTTTCCATCCTACTAGAAAACTAGTTGACAAACCAAATCCCCCGGCGTATGGTCTACTAGAAATCTAGTAGCTTTACTCCAGGGGACTATGGACATTTCATTTACCGATCGCGAGCTCGATGTCATGGCGGTGTTGTGGGAGCGGACCTCCGGCACCGTCAACGAAGTACGCGACGCCCTCAACGACGAGCTCGCGTATACCACCGTGCTGACCATTCTCCGCACGCTCGAGGACAAAGGGTTCGTCACCCACATCACGGAAGGCAAAGCACATCGCTATCTGCCGGCCGTCTCGCAGGACATGGCGGGGCACAGCGCGCTGTCGCGAGTGCTCGACAAAATCTTCTCGGGTTCGCCGGAGCTGTTGCTCACGCAGCTCGTGAGTGATCGCGACCTCGACGCGACCGAGTTGCGCCGCCTTCGCAAACTGCTCGACGATCGCCTCGCGGCGAAAAAACGGAGGGGCTGATGATGATCGAGTGGATGGCGTATGCCACATTGCTCACGGCGTTCATCTGTTGTGCTGCGGCCGCCGGCGAGCATGCGATGGCGATCTGGCGCGGCGGACGACGATTTGTTTGGCTCGCCGCGCTCATCATTGCCACGGTGATTCCGACTGTGTTGTCGGTGCGTCGCCCTTCCGTAACTGCCCGGGCGCCGACCGTCGGGACGCAGTCGCTCTCGCCCGAGGTGCAGCGATTCACGTTCGACAACGCGTCGCGCGCCAAGCGACCCTCTCTCATCTCATTGGCCCGCGTTCGCTCGTGACGGATCGATCCCTATTTCCGGGGCGCGTGGATCGCCGCGTCGCTGATTCTCCTGTCGCTGTTCGCGCGCGCGACGATCGGACTCCGGCGTCAGCGTTCGCAGTGGCGTGAGATCGACTTGGCCGGCGAGCGACTGTTGCTCGCGCCGGACGCTGGTCCCGCCGTTGTCGGTGTGCTGCATCCACAGGTCGTCGTACCGCATTGGGCGCTGTTGCTCGATCCCACGGCACGCACGCTGATGCTGCGTCACGAGGCGGAACACATCCGCGCCCGCGATCCGCAACTCCTCGTCGTCGCGGCGCTCGCACTCGTGCTCTTTCCGTGGAACGCCGGACTCTGGTTCGTCGTTCGACGGATGCGGTTGGCGATCGAAGTCGATTGCGACGAACGCGTGCTGCGCGGGTCGGAGCACGCCCGCGAGTACGGCTTGTTGTTGCTCACCGTCGGCGCGCGCCACAGCGCGTCGCTTCCACTCGCCGTGTCGCTCGCCGAGCGCCGGCCATTTCTCGAACGGAGGATCCGCGCCATGACCACACCACGTCCCCGCAAGCCATTGCTGACGTCTCTCGCGCTGACGGCACTCGTCATCGTGGCGACGACGGCCGCATCGGTCGCTCCTCGTCCGTCGCCGCTCGCGTCGCGTGCGCAACGGCACGAATTGCCGCCGCCGCCGGCATTGCGCCAGTCTGTCGACGCCGGCCAACCGCCCGCGAGTGTCTCTGCGGTTGCAATAGATACAGCCGTGAGAGCAGCCGCGCCGCGAGACACAGGTGCAACGAAGATCCGCGCCCTCGTCGCAGCGAAACTACCGACGACGAAACGCGTCGGTGAAATCACACCTGAGCTCATCCGTGCGTTGCTCATTCTCCACCATCCAAACCTCTTCGCCGACGACGCTACGTCGCAGGTGGTGACGATGGTGTTCGATCACAATCAGAACTACGCCTTCAGCTATCTAGGCAAGGAAGCGTTCGGCGAACTTCCGGTGCGAGCGTCGAGCCTCGCTGACGCGCTCGAGGACTCGGCAAAGGTAATGAAGGCAAAGGAAATGGCCGAGATGAAAATGATGCGGCTGCGTGAGCTCAAGGAGCCCAACGTGGGCGATGTTGCGGACACCGCGGCGATTGGCGATAGGAAGGCTGCGCTCGAAAAACAATTGGTCGAAATGGTCGGCATGAGCGAGAAGCTGCGGCCTGAGATGATCGACCAGATGCAATCGTACAAGTTCGCCGCCGGAGCCGTCACGCCTGGCACGCTCGCCGTCATCGTGATCGTTCTCAAAGAGAGAAGCGGTACCTGACGCTGCGCCGCGCCTACGATGTCGGTACGACCCGGTGCGGACCGCTCGACGGGAGCCCGGGTCGTTTGCCGTGGCGGCGTGCCAGCGCCTGCAGTCCGTCGTACGCCGCATACTTGAACGCATCGGCCAGCGACGGATAGTTGAAGACGCTCTGAATGAAAAAGTCGATCGTTCCGTTGAATGACAGACATGCCATTGCGATGTGAATGAGCTCCGCGGCATTCTCACCGACGACCGATGCGCCGAGCAACGTCTGATCGTCGGAGCGGAAGAGAATTTTCACGAATCCGTCGAGATCGCCGATGATCTGCCCGCGCGGGTTCGCGCGAAACAGTGCGCGGCCGATTTCGAAGTCGATGCCTTTCGCGTGCAGTTGTTCTTCCGTCATGCCGACCGTACCGATCTCGGGAATCGTGTAGACGCCGTACGGGATGACGTTGGCCAGCGCTTGCTTGTATTGAAAGTCGAATGCGTGGCACACCGCGACCCGCGCCTGCTCCATCGACGTGGACGCCAGCGCGGGAAACCCGATCACATCGCCGGCCGCATAGATGCCGGGCGCGTCGGTCGCGTAGTGCTCGTTCACGTGAATGAACCCGCGTGCATTCGTCCGCACGCCGGCTGCCTCGAGGCCAATGCCTGCCGACGCACCGATGCGTCCGGCGCAATAGAGCGCGCACTCGGCGCTGAGTTGGTCGCCGCCGCCGAGCGTCACCACGGCGCGGTCGTTTTCGACAGACAGATTCACGATCTCAGCGTCGAGGTGCACGCTGACGCCGAGGCGTCCTGTCATCTGTTGGCGCAGGGCGTCGCCGACTTCCGCGTCGAGATGCGCCAGCAGTCTGGTGCGCTCCGTGACGATGGTCACGCGGACGCCGAGGGCGGCAAAGATGCACGCGTATTCACTGCCGATGACACCGCCGCCGACGACAATCATCGACGCCGGAATCTTATCGAGCGTGAGCAGTGTGTCGCTGTCGACGATCACGCGCCCATCGACCGCGACGCCTTTGGGCGGCAGCGGGTGAGAGCCGGTAGCGATGAGAAAGAAATCGGACGTGAGTTGTCGCGGCGATTCACCGTAGCGCGACACTTCCAACGTCTGCGCGTCGATGAAGGCCGCGGCGCCCTGAATCTGCGAGATCTCGTGTTTGCGAATGTTGTCGTCGATCAGCTTCCACTCCGCCGCGATGACCGAGCGTTCGCGAAGCATGAAATCGCTGATCGTGATGTCTTGCTTCACGTGATAGTCGACACCGTAGAGACCGTGCTGTCGCAATCCTGAGAAGTAGAGCGCAGTCTCGCGCAATGTCTTCGACGGAATCGTTCCGGTATTGATCGCCGCGCCGCCGGGTCGCGGCGCCCGTTCGACGATGCAGACATGTTTCCCGAAGTATGCGGCTTGCGCCGCGCCTTTCTCGCCTGCCGGCCCGGCACCAATGACGACGAGGTCGTAGTGCTCGCTCATGGATTCGAGGAAGGGCGCATGCCGAGAGCGGATCGGGGGAGAATCATTCTTCCAGAGCGGGCGTCAACGCGTCCTCGCGATAGACAATCCAGCCGCGTTGATCTTCGACCATCAGCTCGACCTCGGTGCCGAACGGTATCGTCAAATTAGGGTTCTCATGACCGGCCGGAAAGTCCATCAACACTGGAACGTCGAGATCGGAGATGAGGTCGAGTAGAAAATCCTCAAATTCGTCTTCTTCGGATCGGTCGAGCGAGAGTTGGCCGAACACGATGCCGGAGACCCGCTCGAGGAGGCCGGCGGCGCGCAGATGCACGAGCCGCTCGTCGACGACCGACATTGGATCACGCGTCTCTTCGATGAACAGGATGACGCCTTCTGTGTCGACCTGATACGACGTCCCGATCGTCTGTTGCACGAGCGACAGATTTCCGCCCACGAGGCGGCCCGTCGCGCGGCCCGGGACGACCCCGCGCGACAAATCTCGGCCAATGCGGCCGGCGGGACAGGGCGTCGTGAGTGCGGTGAGCAGCGACGCCATGGTCGGATCGCGCGTGCTCGGCGTCAGGTCGTCGACCGTTGGACCGTGAAAGCTTCGGAGATTCGCGCGCCGCATGAGCCAGAGATGCAGCGCGGTGATGTCCGAGTAGCCGACGAGCGATTTCGGATTGTTATGGAAAACTGAAGGTTCGAGGTGGGGCAGAAGTCTGACGGCGCCGTACCCGCCGGTGCTGGCGATGACCGCCTTGACCTTGGGATCGAGCCACAGACCCATCAGGTTCTCGGCGCGCCGTTCATCTTCGGCGCGTGTGAAGCGGGGCACCTTCTCGATCTCTGGTGCCAAGAGCACGTTGAAGCCGGCACGCTCGAGGGCGCGCACGCCGCGCGACAACCAACCCAACTTCGGGGCGTACGAGGGCGAGACGACGCCGATCGTGTCGCCCTTCACGATTGCGCGCGGGCGGAGGAGCGGCGGACGCTGCGGATCGAGTGGGGCCGGCGGGTTCATGGCGCTATCCTACGAGTGCATCACTAGATTTACAACCATGACGTCGCCGAGTGAGCCATCGACATATTTTCGGAAGGGTTTTGGGCTCAAATCCGAGGTCCAGAGCGATCTTGCGGCCGATTATGATGGGCGAATCGTCGACTTTCTGCGTTCCAACGAGTACACGCTGACCGTCGAGGACGTCACGATCCGGCTGGCGCGTGAGTTCGGTTTCTGTTACGGCGTCGAGCGGGCGGTCGAGTACGCCTATCAAGCCCGCCGCAAATTTCCCGATCGGCGCATTTATCTGGTCGGCGAAATCATCCACAATCCACACGTGAATGATCGCCTGCGCGAGATGGGCATCGAGATCCTCGCGCACACCGGATCGACGCGCGACTTCGACTTCTCCAGCATCACGCCGGAAGACGTCGTCATCATGCCGGCGTTTGGCGTGACGATCGACGATTTTTCCGCGCTGCGCGCGATCGGCTGCATTCTCGTCGACACGACCTGCGGCTCGGTGCTCAACGTGTGGAAGCGCGTGGAGTCGTACGCGCGCGACGGATTCACGGCGCTGATTCACGGCAAGTACTATCACGAGGAAACGCGGGCGACGGCGTCTCAGGTGCGCAAGTACGACGAGGGCCACTATCTGATCGTTCGAAACATGGACGAGGCGCTTCTCGTGTGCGACTACGTCGAAGGCCGGTTGCCGTCGGCGGCGCTGTTGTCAGCATTCTCTAAAGCGGTGTCGCCCGGTTTCGATCCGGAGCGACACCTGCAACGCATCGGCGTGGCGAACCAAACCACGATGTTGGCGCGCGAATCGTTGGCCATCGCCGACCGTGTGGGTACCGCGATCGCCGAGAGATACGGCGAGGAAGCGCGCGCCTCGCGTTTTCGGAGCTTCGACACCATCTGCAGCGCCACCCAAGAGCGGCAGGACGCCGTGCGCGAGTTGCTCGACGAACAAATCGACGTGATGGTGGTGATCGGCGGATTCAATTCGAGCAATACGATCTCGTTGGCGGCGCTGTGCGCGGATACGGTTCCGACGTACCACATCGAGACGTCCACAGCGATCGAGCCCGAGTCGCGGGTGATTCACTTTCGTCCGGCGCTGATCAAGCACACCGAGTCGGACGCGGCGGAGTGGCTCCCGGCCGGGCCGGTGCGCGTTGGAGTGACGGCCGGCGCAAGTACGCCGAACAACAAGATCGGCGACGTCGTGGCGCGCATTTTGGCGACTCGCGGGCTCAGAGCTCCAGTTTAGAACGACAGAGGGCGAACCAAGAACTGCAAAGCGAATAGCCCGTAGCTTTGCAGCGCACGGCTGTGAGCTGAACGGCGACGTGACAGACCAATGCGCGGAGAAGGCACGAAGCTCGAGTTTGTCGGCGTGAAACGAGATCTGTCCCGTCGCAGTGCAGCCATCAGCGGTTAGCTGCAAAGCTAGACGCTGTCGGCATAGCAGTTCGTGTACAACTGGTTTTCAGTGTATCAGTTCTCGTTCCGCTCGAACCTGATCCCGTCACCTAGTTTTTTCCTGTGCCCCCATTCGCCCGCTACCTCGCTCTCGGCGATTCGATGTCGATCGACCTCTACCCCGCATTGGACGCCGGCGAAATCGACGTCGCCGTCGCGCTCGAGCGCGTGCCCACCGCCGGCCGCGTCGCCCCGCTCGGCGCCGCCTCCTTGTTGTACAGCAATTCGGAAGAGCACTGGCCCGACGACCTCGGGAACGATTTGTCGTCGCTCTACCCGGGCGTCGAGTTCGCGAGTCTCGGCGCCGATGGCGCGACGATCGGCGAAGTCTTCGGCGAGCAGATGACTCAAGTCGAACCCTCGGACGAGCACACGCTGATCACGCTCACCGCCGGTGGCAACGACCTGCTGAGCGCGTACGGCCCGCGTCCGCGTCCCGATTTGTTGGAACGAATCGTCGACGACATCATCGAGGCGTACGACTTTCTCGTCGATTCAATACGCAGCCGATTTCCGAATGGGACGTTGATCGTGACCACCGTGTACGATCCGTCGGACGGCACGGGCAAGATTCCGGGTGTCTACGACGACCGTGGACCCTTGCCGCTGCACACACTCGATCGATTGAACGATCACATTCGCGCCGTCGGTCTCGGCACGCCGCGCGTGCTCTTCGCCGACGCGCACGCACACTTCCGCGGCCACGGTGTGTCGGCCGAGGACGACGATCGATGGTATTGGAAGCGCTCGCTCATCGAACCGAACGCGCGCGGAGCGAGCGAGATTCGCCATCTGTGGCTGGACGTCCTTCGCGCGAACGACGAATCTTGAGTCTCACACGAGGAGGCCCATGGCGCACGGTCTGATCGACCACGGCGATCTACTCTTGCGCGACGAAACCGGCGTCGCGCTGGCCACACTCGTGTCGGCAACCGGGAGCACCGCGAAAAAACTCGGCGCCAAGATGATCGTGGGGCGCAGCGGACGTCTCATTGGCGGCGTGACGATCGGCGGTTGCGTCGACGCGCAAGTGATCGAGGCGGCCGACGCGTTGATCGATCTCGGCGAGCGCCGACTCTTGTCGATCTCGCTCGACGACGACGAAGCGTGGGAGATAGGTCTCACCTGCGGCGGATCCGTGGACGTGCTGCTCGAGCGAATCACGCCGGCGGACATCGCTGATCCGGTCGCGGCCGCACATCGCGTGGTGCAGGAAACGCTGGATCGCGGTTCGAGCGCCGTACTCGTAACGCCGATCGACGGCGCCGCCGCCGCGCTCGTCGTCGACGAGACCGGCCTTCGTCACGGCACGCTCGGCAATTCCGTGCTCGACGCCGCGGCGATCGCGATCGCGTCAGACGTCGCCAATTCCGGCGCGCGCGTCGAGTCGCTCGAATCATCCGGCAGCTCGCGACGCTTCTTCTTCGATCGCTTTGCGCCGCCCACAACGTTGTTGATCATCGGCGCCGGACAGATCGCGATGTCCCTCACGCGATTCGCGCGCGAGCTCGAGATGCGCACGATCGTGATCGACGGTCGCGAGCGGTACGCGACGCGCGACCGCTTTCCCGACGCCGACGAAATTCGAGTCGGAATGCCGTCGGAAATCGTCGCGAGTGTGACGCCGAACAAGCGCGTCGCGGTCGTCCTCGTCGCGCACGACTACAAGTACGAGCTGCCCATCCTTCGCCAACTCCTTCGCGAACCCGTCGGCTACCTGGGCATGCTCGGGAGCAAGAAACGCGGCGTGGCGGTTCGCGATCTCCTTCGCGACGAAGGATTCACCGACGACGAGCTCGCACGCATCCACACACCGATCGGCCTCGACCTCGGCGGCAAGAGTCCGGCGGAAGTCGCGCTGTCGATACTCGCCGAGGTGGTGGCGATTCGAAGTGGAAAGCGCGTGTGAGTGCGTTTCGCGCGGTAGTGCTCGAACATTTTCGTCACCCGCGAAACTGTGGACCACTGGCCGATGCGTCGGCGCAGGCCGAGGGCGCCAATCCATTGTGTGGTGATCGAATCAGAGTGCAACTGCGCGCGGAAAATGGCACGATCGCCGACGCGCGGTTCACCGCCGACGCGTGCGCGTTGTGTATCGCGTCCGCGTCATTGTTGACGGAACGCATACGCGGCATGCGGCCGAGCGATGCGCTCGCTGTGGATTTGTCGTGGTTGCACGCGTCGCTCGAAGGTGAGCCTCCGGCTGGACGTCGTCGATGTGCAATATTGCCGCTCGAGACGTTGCGTCGCGCGTTGGCGGATCTGGAGACGCCGGCGTGATTGTCGGCGTCCTTCTCGCTGCGGGCGGCGCGCGACGGTTCGGCTCGCAGAAATTGATTGCGATGCTCGACGGCGTTCCGATCGTGCGCCGGGCGGCGGACGCACTCACCTCGGTTACGGATATGACGGTGATCGTCGTCGGCAGTGAATCGACCGCAGTGCGCGAAGCAGTTGCGGAAACCGGCGCGCTCGTCGTCGAAAACACTGCGTGGGCAAATGGGCTCGCGAGCTCACTGCGCTGCGGGGTTGTTGCCGTTCCCGCGCGCGCGTCGGCGGCGATCGTTGCGCTTGGCGATCAACCGCAAATGGATGCCGTTGTCCTGCGATCGCTGATCGACCGGTGGCGCGAGACGGGCTCGCCGATTGTCACGGCGCGGTATCGCGGCGAACGCGGTCATCCGGTGCTTTTTGACCGATCGGTGTTCGCTGAGCTTGCCGGTCTCGAGGGGGATGCGGGCGCGAAGGGTCTGATCGAGCAGTCTCCGGAGCGTGTCGCGTATGTCGACGTCGACGCCGACGTTCCTCGCGACGTCGACACCCCGGACGACCTCGCGGCGCTCGGCGGTTAGCCCCTCGCAGCGAGCAGCATCCGGCTGTATGGTATGTCGCCCGCACTTGGAGCTTGAATGAAAGGTCTCATGATGGATTACCGGCTCTGTCGGGACACTCTTTCGCATCGTATGTCGTCACCTACCAGATAAGCACGGAGATGAATGATGTCGTGTTCCATCGCGCGGCGGATTGCGATCGGCCTCGGACTGTCGTTGACGCTCACGTCTGCGAGCAGCGCGCAGCGGGGAGCGATTTCTGGCGGGGTGCCGACGATGGCCGGTAGGTCGCCGGTCTACGCGCCGAACGGCGCCGCCGCCACGAGTCAGCCACTCGCGACGAGCGCCGCCATCACGGTGCTGCAACACGGGGGCAACGCGGTCGATGCGGCGGTGACGGCGGCCGCGGTGCTCGCGGTGGTCGAGCCGATGATGACAGGCATTGGCGGCGACATGTTCGCGCTGATGTGGAGCGCGAAGGAAAAGAAGTTGGTTGCGCTCAACGCGAGCGGGCGTGCGGGATCTCTAATGACGCGCGAGGAGCTCGTGAAGCGCGGACGCACACGCATTCAGCGCGGCATCGAAACCGTGACGGTGCCCGGCGCGCTGGCCGGTTGGGACGCGCTGCTCAAGAAATACGGAACCATCACCCTCGCCCAGGCCGTGCAGCCCGCGATCGAGTACGCCGAGAATGGGTTTCCGGTGACGCCTGTGATTTCGGGCGACTGGACTGGTGCGGCGAACATTCTGGCGCGCGACGAAGGCGCGAAGGCCACGTTCCTGCCGAATGGCCAAGCCCCAAAGCCGGGCGATTGGTTTCGCAATCCAGACATGGCGGCGTCGTTCCGCTTGGTAGCCAAGGAAGGTGCCGCGACGCTCTACGGCGGCACGCTCGGACAGAAGCTCGTGGCGCACATCCAGAAGCTCGGCGGCTTTCTTACTTTAGACGATCTAAAGAAGAACCAGCCCACCTGGGTCACACCGATCTCCGTGCCGTTCAAGGGCTATCGCGTGTGGGAGTTGCCGCCGAACAACCAGGGCATCGCGACGCTCGAGATGCTACGCATTCTGGATCCGTTCGATCTCAAGTCGATGGGTCTCAACTCGGCGCCGTATCTGCACCATCTCATCGAAGCCAAGAAACTCGCATACGCGGACCTTACAAAATACGTGGGCGACGCCGACCACCTGACGATTCCGCCCAGTCGCATGTTGTCGGATGAATTCATCAATGAGCGACGCAGCCATCTCGATCCCAAGCAAGCGCACTCGCAGGTTTCGCCTGGACCAGAGCGCACGGCGAGTGAAACGATCTACCTCACCGTCGCCGACAAAGACGGCAACATGGTGTCGTTCATCAACAGCTTGTTCGACGAATTCGGTTCGGGCATCGTCGTACCCGGAACGGGCTTCGCGCTGCAGGATCGCGGGCTCGGTTTCACGATGGACCAAGGGCTTCCGAATACCGTGGCGCCGGGCAAGCGGCCATTTCATACGCTCATTCCGGGTTTCGTCACCAAGCCCGGTCCCACGAGCGCGGCGGATGGTACGGGCGACGAACCGTATATGAGCTTCGGGTTGATGGGCGGCGGTATGCAGGCGCAGGGACACGCACAGTTCATCATCAACATGCTCGTGTTTGGCCAGAACGTTCAGGAGGCGATGGACACCGGGCGTTTCCGCCATGAAGCCGGCGCTCGCGTGATCGTCGAATCGGTGATCGCCGACAGCGTCATCGCGCAGCTCAAGGCGATGGGGCACGATGTGACGATTGCGCGTCCGTCGCAGTTTGGAGGTAGCCAGGCGATCATCAAGCTGGCCAAGGGGTATGTAGCCGGGTCCGATCCACGAAAGGACGGACATGCGTCCGGTTATTAGCCCGGATTGCGTTCTAGGCGCACATTGTGTGTCCCCCACTCACGCATAACAGAGAGAATCCCATGCGTACCGCGCTCGGCGTCCTCACCGCTCTCGTCATCGCCGCACCGCTCGCCGCTCAGGCGCGCGCTGGCGATCCGACGACCCAAGTCAAAGGCACGGGCAAAATGCCCGCCAGTTGGCAGATGCGTTTCGATCCCACACCTGCGGGAAGGCCCGCGCCCACGCCCGATCAGGTTGTGTTCGAGAAAGTCGACGGAGGATTCAACTTCACCTCCGGTCCGGCCGCGATTTACTACAACCCGAAGGACATGGGGAAGGGCGAGTACGCGGTTTCGGCGACCTTCTCACAGAAGAAGAGCGTCGGTCACGAAGCGTACGGCATTTTCATTGGCGGCAAGAATCTGCAGGACTCGACGCAGACGTACATCTACTTCGTGATCAAGCCGTGTCGCTCGCGCGGCGACTGCAAGGAAGCCGGCGCGCAGCTCGGTGAAGCACTCGTGAGCCAGCGACAGAGCGACGGCAAGCCCGTTGCGCTCGTTCCCACGGCGCACAGCGACCTGGTGCAGGCCGATGATCCGACCGACGGACACGCCACGAACAAGCTGCTCATCCACGTGGCGGCCGACAGTATTCACTTCGTGCTCAACGACAAGCTCTTCAAGGCGGTCGCGAAGTCCGATCTCCACGGCGCCACGACCGACGGCCAGGCCGGTATCCGCATCAATCACAACATCAACGTGAAGGTCGACTGGAAGGGCGTGGATTGATCGACCGACCCGCTTTCCACCGAGCGTAATCAAGTAGTCGCGAAGGATCGCTGTTCTCGAACAGCGGTCCTTTGTTTTTTAGTGCAGATTGGGTGCGACGCGCGCCTATCGCCAGCGGATCGGCTAAGCCGCGCGTTCTACCACAACTCGACGAGCACCCCGCCAAACCCACCACGGTCGCCAAGGACGGAACGTCGCCAGTGTCGAACGCCAACGCCCCAGCGCACTCTCCCGCCGCCGCCGGTCATCGCGCCGCGGTCACCGCCAGCTTCCTCGGCTGGACTCTCGACGCGTTCGATTTCTTCCTCGTTCCGTTCGCGCTGACCGCGATCGCGAAAGAATTTGGAAAGCCGGTCAAAGCGATTGCGTTGTCGATCACGATCACGCTGCTCTTCCGTCCGTTGGGCGCGATCATTTTCGGGCTGATGGCCGATCGATACGGGCGCCGAATTCCATTGATGATCGACCTCGTGTTCTTCTCGATCATCGAAGTCGCGACCGGTTTCGCGCACAACTTCACGACCTTCCTCGTGTTGCGCGCGCTGTTCGGCATCGGCATGGGCGGCGAATGGGGCGTTGGCGCGTCGCTGGCAATGGAAAAGGCGCCGTCGAACCGCCGCGGCATTTTTTCGGGCTTGTTGCAGGAGGGATATGCCTGCGGCAACCTGCTCGCCGCCGTGTGCTTTCTCTTCGTGTATCCGGTGTGGGGATGGCGTCCGATGTTTTTCATCGGAGGACTGCCCGCGCTGCTCGCGATCTACGTTCGCTTCCAAGTCAAAGAATCAGAGGTGTGGGAGCGCCGCGTTCGCCACACGTGGGCCCAGTATGGCCGCGAGATCGCGTCGCATTGGAAGATTTTTCTCTACCTGGTCGTGCTGTTGACGATGATGAACTTCGTCGCGCACGGCACGCAGGACATGTATCCGACCTTCCTCGAACGTGACTGGGGCTTCTCGCCGCAGCGGCGTGCGCTCGTGACGATGTTCGCGAACGTCGGCGCAATCATCGGCGGCATCATCTTCGGCCACTACTCGGACAAGATCGGTCGGCGCAAGGCGATCGTGTTGGCGCTCGTGCTCGCGATGTTCTCGATTCCGCTCTGGGCCTACGCGCCATCGCTGCCACTGCTCATGGCCGGCGCGTTCGTGATGCAGTTCATGGTGCAAGGCGCGTGGGGCGTGATTCCGGTGCACATCAACGAGCTCGCGCCCGATTCGGTGCGTGGATTTCTACCGGGCTTCGCGTATCAATGCGGCGTGATGTTCGCCAGCGGCGTTGCGTACATCGAGGCCGTGTTCGCCGAGCGCACGACGTACGCGAATGCGATGGCGTTGACGGCGATCACGGTGTTCGTATTCGCCGCGATTGCCGCGTGGGTTGGCCGCGAACGGCACGGCGTCATCTTCGGCGAGTCGTAAGACTCGCCGAAGATGACGTAGGAGTTACTCCGCGCGCAGCGCGACCATTGGGTCAACTCTGCTCGCGCGGCGCGCCGGGAGATAACAGGCGAGCATCGCCACCGCGCTGAGCAGCACCGTGACAACCGCGAACGTGAGCACATCGGTGGGGCCGACGCCGAATAGCTGGCTGCGAAGCAACCGCGTCGCGGCGAATGAACCGGCGAGCCCAATGACGACCGCGATGCCGATGATTCGCAAACCCTCGCCCACCACCATGCGAACAACCTGGCCCGACTCCGCACCGAGCGCGATGCGAATACCGACTTCCTTCGTGCGCTGCGACATCGTGTAACTCAACACGCCGTAGATGCCGATGCCGCCGAGCAGCAGCGCGACGACCGCGAAGCCGACGGTGAGACGCACGATGAGCCGGGGCGACCCGACGGCGGCGTCGAGCAACTGATCCATCGAGCGGATGCCCCAGACCGGTTGATCGCGATCGACGCGCCAAATCGCTTCGCGAATCGAGCGCGCGAGCAACAGCGGGTCGCCGGCGGTGCGCACGGCGAGCGTGGTGAAGATCTGCGGCCGCTGCGCGTGAGGGATGTAGCCCTGCAACAGTTGGTGCTCGTTGAGCGCGAAGTGCTTGGAATTGCCCACGACGCCGACGATGGTCCACCAGCGCTCGTCGCTCACGAGCTGCACTCGCTTGCCGATCGCCGACTCACTCGGCCACGTTTTCTTGGCGAATTCGTCGTTCACGACGATGACGGGGACCGCATCCTTCGTGTCGGAGATCGCGATGTCTCGGCCGTTGAGGCGTGGAATGCCCATCGTCGCGAAGTACTGCGGCGTGATCGTATTGAGCTGCATATTCGGGGCGTCGCCCTTTTTCACTGGCGGCCGTCCTTCGATGGCGATCGGATAGGATTCGCCGTTGCCGCTGAACGGAAACGCGCGGACGAGCGCCGCAGACTGAACGCCGGGCACGGCGCGAATTTCCGTGACGGCTCGGTCGAACATCGCCCAGATCTTGTCGGGCGTGTCGTACTTCACGGCCGGTAGGCGGAACTGCGCCGTCATCAGATTCTTCGAATCGATCCCGATGTTGACGCGCTGCAGCTCGATGAGCGATCGCGTGAGTAGTCCGGCGCAGCAGAGCAGGGCGAGCGACAGCGCGAGCTGCACCACGACGAGGGTGTTGCGTGTCGCGGCATGCGATTGACCCCCAATAGCGCTGCGATTGCCGAGCATGTCCTGCACATTCGTGCGGGACGCTTTCCACGCCGGCGCCACGCCGAACAGCACGCCGGACAACACCGACGCGGTGAACGCGAACAACAGCGCGGGTCCGTCGACGCGAATGGTTTGGGTGAGCGCAAGCTGGCTCGTGAGGACCGTCGCCAGCCATTTGGTTCCGAGCGCCGCGATCGCGAGCCCGGCGACGCCGCCGACCATCGATAAGAGAATGCTCTCGGTCAGCAGTTGTTGCGCGATACGCCCGCGTGCCGCGCCGAGGGCGGCGCGGACGGACAGCTCACGATGTCGCGCGGCGCCGCGCGCGAGTTGAAGATTGGCGACGTTCGCGCAGGCGATGAGCAGCACCATGCCGACGGCGGCGAACACGAGATAGATCGGCGCACGCGCCGAGCCGACGACCTGATCTTTGAGTGTTTGGAGCTCGACGCCGAAGCCCTTGTTCGTCGTCGGAAACGCGTCTTCCTGCCGCTTCGCCAACACTTTGAGGTCGCGCTCCGCGTTTTGTATCGTCACGCCGGGCTTGAGCGTTCCAAGCGCCGACACGCCGCGCGTGCCGCGCTGCAACCCGCTGGCGTTTGGATAGTACGGCATCGGAATGAACACGTCGGGCGCCCCGAATGGTGTTTGCACGTTGGGACGCGTGACGCCGACGACGGTATGCGGCTGACCATTGAGCACGAGCGTCTTGCCGAGGATGGCGGGGTCGGAGCCAAAGCGCGTTTGCCACGCCTCGTAGGTAAGGACAGCGACCGGCGCCTTGGTGCCGATTTCAGTTTCCTGATCGGTGAGCGTGCGTCCCTGAACGGGCGTAGCGCCGATGAGTCGCATGAAGCTCGCTGACACGAACATGCCGAATACGCGATCCGGCGTGTCACCGCCGGTGAGATTCACGCTTTGGCCGCGATATGCGCCCATGTCGTCGAATGTGCGGTTTTGTGCGCGCCATTCGACGTAGTCGGCGTAGACAACGCCGTTTTGTCCTTGTGTGCCTTGCACGCCCCAGATCGTGACGACGCGATCGCCGTTGGGATATGGCAGTGGACGGATGAGCACCCCGTTGACGACCGAGAAGATGGCGGTGTTCGCGCCGATGCCGAGCGCCAGGGTGAGAGCGGCGACGATCGTGAAAGCCGGCCGGCGCACGAGGCCACGCGCGGCGAATCGCAGATCCTGGAGCAGGATATCCATGTCGTCTCTCGGGTCGGTGTAGGCGCTTGCGTGTTCAGCGGCGAATGACGCTTCGAGTTTCTTGGCGGTGCGGCGTTCGGCTGCGGCGAAGATCCATTGCGCGGGCGCAGCGCGAACGAGGTCGGTGAGCAGCGCGAGTGATTCGCGTGCGGCGGCGAACGCACTGACGCCGTTCGTGGAACGCGTGTGCTCGCGGCGACGTCGCGCGAAGTCGAGCATCTCATCGCCGAATCGCGCGCGAAAAGAATGCGGATAAATCAGCATCGCGAGGCGGTAGCATCGCTCGAGCAAAGACTTGCGAGGCATCACGCGACTCCGGCGTCGTGGAGAAGGCGTTTGCCGCGGGCGTGCCGGACTATTTGGGCGAGTCGCTGCAGGTCGAGCTCGAGCACTCGCCGGCCGAACGCGGTCATTCTGTAGTAGCGTCGGCGCTCGTCGTCGTCGGAGTGCTGGCGATGCGGCGCCTCTTCGATGAGCGACGCGACGAGCATGCGCTGGATGGAGCCGTAGAGTGTGCCGGGTCCGGTGCGGACTTCACCGCCCGTGGTCTCTTCGATTTCCTGGGCGATCGCGTAGCCATGGCGATCGCCGTCGCTGAGCGCGAGGAGAATGTGAAGAACAACGGCAGTGAGTGGCAGTTGGTCGCGCGGGTCCCGGTTGGCCATGCCCGACTATATCCGCGACGGATGTAGTCGGCAAGAGTTATGGGACGAAGCGGCTGGGGCCGGATGATTGTTTGGCTACTCAGCGGTAAGCAGGAATGCCTTTCCGCCAATGACAAAACAGTCGCGAGGCGTTCCGGCAGAGTCGCTCGGTCCGCATCGCCGCGCCAACGGAACCTGCCGCAGGACGTCCCATGTGATCTGAGGCCGCCTGAGTATCTGGGCCTCTTGGGCGACGAATCGATGCGCGTTGAGATACCGGTCCGGGTCGAGAAGCTCGCGAATCCGACTTTGCCGTGCGGAGGTCACGTCGTCCATCGCGATTTGAAACGCAAGGCCGTGAATTCCTGGAGCCGGGCTCGCGACATAGAACTCGCCAAAGCGAATTTCCATATGCCCTGCGTGTGTCGACCACGACAGATTTGTCGGAACTGACCCAGCTTCGGCGGTGAAGATGAAATAGTCGACCGCCTCGATCTTGGCATCTGCCGAGTCTCGAACGGAGACGAGGACGCGCGAACTGTCGAGCGCGAATACCAAGATCTCGCCGTCGATCGCGCAGCTTCCGTCCGCCGGTGTTTTTGCGTTCGGCAATGCGGAATTGTTGATTCTCCCCCCGAACATACACTTACTCGGGATCCGTGTTGCCCGCCGTACGATCGCAGCTTGCTGTTCCACGGTCCGCCGCGCCGGCGCGGACACCGTCCACGCGGCGGTCGACAGCGCCATCGCGGCCATCAGCGAACCGGCGCCTGCGCTCGACAACAAACGCGGCCGGCGCGTCATTCGGCGAATTCGCTGCTCGAGGTTCGACGACCGCTCGACAAATGCCACATGTGGCGCGAGCGCGGGCGTCGTCCGTGTGTGCACTGCAACAAGTAGCTCTCCGTAACGACGCACATCATGCGCCGACGCGAGCACTCGGCGATCGCAATCCGTCTCGAGCGCGAGGCGAAGGCGGATGAGTGTCGCCCAGAGTAGTGGATTCCACGGTTGAAGTGCGAGCGCCACTGCTGCCGCGCACAGCAACGCCGGATCGAAGGCGGTCGCATGTTCCCGTTCGTGCGCGAGAATGATGTGCCGCTCCCATTTCGGCAGAGACAGCACCCACCGTGGAACGACGATGCGGAACCGAACGATGCCGAATAACGCGGGACCGACGTCGTGCGACACGAGGACGGCTTGAGCGTCAATCCGCTCGGGTAGCAGCCGGCGCTCGACGCGTCGCGTGCGGATGAGTGAAATCGCAATCCAGGCGAACGCAGCGCCAGATGACGCGATCCACAACGCGACGAGCGCGACATTCCACCGCTCGAGCGGAGCGATATCGAGCTCGACGAGCACACGCCGCGCCACACCAGCGGCACCGCGCAGCGCAATTGTAAAACTCTCAACTCGGCCGGCGTCGGAATGGACTCCTTGCCGGGCGGATGCAACGTCAGATGAGGGAACGACGGTCGTCACGGAGTGCCCGCGTTCGCGCCCCGAGTCCATCGAGACCACCTGTCGCGGCTCCCTTCCGTTCGCGAGCGCGCGCGTCGAAAGGCAGAGTACTGCGAGCATGCATGCAGCCCATAGAAAGCGCGTCGGTGCGCCGAGCGCGCGTGCGAAATAGTCGGCGGCCAATGCGCCGGCGAAGAGCAGTGCGCTGACGGCGAGCGTGTACAGCATCCAGGCGGCGATCATGACTTGCGTCTCCGGCTCGCGGGCGCGGGCGCGGACTCACTCTCGATCCGTTCGTCGAGCAGTGCGCGGATTCGTTTGAGCTCGTCTTTGGTGAGACGCCGATCGCGCACGAAGTGCGTCACCAACGCTTCGGCCGACCCGCCGAATACGGTTTCGACCAATCGGCCGAACGCGCTCTGGCCGGCTTCCTCGCGGTCAACGAGCGGATGGTAGCGAAAGGCCCGGCCTTCTTCGGTGTGGGATACGTAGCCCTTATGCTCGAGAATGGTCAGCATGGTGGCGACGGTGTTGTGGCTGAGTGCGTCGGTGAGGGACGCGCGCACTTCGGCGACCGTCGAGGGTCCGCGCTCCCAAAGCACGGCGATGACGTCGAGCTCGCGCTCGGTGAAAACCACGGGCATTGTGCGACTCCGAAAGCTTTCGGAGAACAATATGTTCGGGACCGCCGATGTCAACTAAAACTTTCGGAGTCGACGGACGAGATCGGAGATCCGGCCTAACTCTGGGGAGTTCAGAGACCAGAGATCTGCTAGTGGACCCGAGACCCGAGACCTGTCAGCGCGGCAACTGGTCGCGCTCCTCACAGACATTCGTCTCCGCCCGCTCCAAAAACGTCACCGGACGAATCGTCCGCGGCACCCGGATCACGTCCACCGGCGACACGACCTCGTTCAAGCAGCCACAGCGCGCACCGTGATGCCGCTCGCGGACCACGGCGTAGACGCGTTTGTCCTTGTCGCGGAACACCGTGTCCACGTTGATCTGATAGCCCATGCACGGCGCCTGGCCCATGCCGACGATCAACAGCATCTCGCGCGAGAAGTCGACGGGCGGCACCGGCGCCGGCGAGCTCGTGCCGACAATCCGGCGCCAAATCGCCGCCCAGTCGGCCGTATCGAGGACCGCGAGGCGAACGGACGTCGGCAGCTGACTCTTCGCGTTCCGGTACAAGTGATCGACCGCGTCGTACGGCTCCATCGCGATGTCGCGCGCGTGAGATTCCGTCGCGACCTCTTTGATTGGAGCCGCGTTACCCAGAGCGTCGGGCTTGTGCGTCGGATGCGCCTGGTGACACCCAAAGGTCAACACAGTGGCCGCTCCAAAAATGGCGGCTCCAATGGTCGTTCTACGCATAACGCTCCTCCCCACCAAAAAAATCGAGTAGCCCGGTCACGCCAGAGACTGAAGCCGGGCGAGATGTCCCAGACCTGAGTATCGGTCGGCGAGGGGCAAAACTTTAGCGTTGGCCTTCGGATGGACAGGAAAGTGAGCGGTCCGTAGCTTCTGAGATTGGTTCCCTTCCTCAGAAAGCCTCGCAGCGCCGTCTCATCCGACGGGAGTTACGTATGCACATCGCACCAACTTGGCGCCTCCGTTTCGTCGCCTCCTCCGCCCTCCTGATCGCGCTGTCGCCCTTCGCAGGGGCGCAGCAAGCCGCGGCTCCCCGCGGGTCGACCAAGCAAATGCAGCCGGCCGACCTCAAGGCCTGGAAGAACATTAGGCAAACCAGCCTGTCGAACGACGGCAAATGGTTCGCGTATGTTCTGGCGCCCAACGAGGGCGACGCCACCCTGATCATCCGCTCGACTGGCGCCGACGCCAAGGAAATGAAGTTTCCCATCGGCGAGGCGGGTGGCGCAGGCGGCGGCCGAGGCGGTCCTGGTGCGCCGGCCGCAGCGAGCTCGCTGACGATCAGCGCTGATTCCCGCTGGGTCGCGTTCACGGTATATCCGCCCGCTGCGACAGGTCGCGGTGGCGCGGGGCGCGGTGGTCGCGGAGGCGCGGCGCCGACAGCCGGAGCGCCGGCGCCCGCGGCACCAACGCAAAACAAAATGGCGTTGGTGAACCTCGCGACCGGTGAGAAAAAGGAATTCGAGAAGGTGCGCGGCTTTTCGTTCAACGGCGACAAGCCGACGTACATCGCAATGCAGAGCTATCCCGAGCAGGCGGCTCCAGCAGCCGGCGCGACGCCGGCTCCTGGTGGCGCGCGGGGCGGTGCGGCAGGCGGTGGCGCACCAGCGGCTGGACGTACCGAAGGCACCGACTTGGTGTTGTACAATCTCACCAGCGCCGAAGCAGTAAACGTCGGCAACGTCGCGGAATACTCCTTCGACGATTCCGGCGAATGGCTGGCCTACACGATCGACGCACGCGACCAGATCGGGAACGGCGTACAGCTGCGCAACATGCGCACGGATGTCGTGCGGGCGATCGACTCCGACCGCGCGATGTATCGACGTCTCGCGTGGGCCGACAGCGGGCTGGCGGTCGCGGTGCTCCGCGGCAAAGCGGACACGCTCACGCGCGACACGCTGTTCTCCGTGGTCAGCTTCAACAACGTGACCGTGCCGTCGCCCAAGAAAACAGTATTCGACCCGGCGCAGCATTCCGATTTTCCGTCGTCGATGAAGATCGCCGGCGATCGCGCACCGAAGTTCTCTGAAGATCTGAATACGATTTTCTTCGGGATCAAAGAAGCCAAAAAGACGCCCGCGAATGGTCGCACGGTGGCCGACGGCGCCGGTCGCGGACAGTCGGTGATTCAGGCCGGTGCACCGGGCGCGGGCGGCACGATCAACCAGCCGCGCGTCACCGACACGCCCGACGACAATCCGTCGCTCGTCCTCTGGCACGGCAAGGATCCTCGGCTCCAGTCACAGCAGATCGTACAGGAAGCGCAGGACCGCGCGTTCAACTATCTGTCCGAGTATCGCACGATCGACAACAAGTTCGTGCGTCTGTCCGACGACGCGCTGCGCACGGTGAACCTCGCCGGCCACGATCGCTACGCCTACGGCACGGATAGCCGAGAGTATGATGTGAACGCCAGTTACAGCGGTCGGCGGTACGAGGATGTGTTCGCCGTCGATCTCAAGACGGGCGAGCGAAAGTTGATTCTCAAGAAGCACATTCCGTCGGCGCAGGTGCCGTCGCCCGACGGACGGAGCATCCTGTACTGGGGCGACAACGCGCAGTGGTGGATCGCGGACGTCGTGACCGGCGAAAAAACGCAGCTCACCAAGAGCGTGCCGACGGTCTTCGCCGACACGTCGGACGACCACAACAATCTGGTCGTGCCGCCCGTTCCGCCCATTGGTTGGGCCAAGGACGGAAGCGCGGTGCTGCTGTCGGACGGTTTCGACATCTGGAAAGTTCCGGTGAAGGGCGGCGCGGCGGTGAATCTCACCGTGGACGGCAAAAAGAATCAGATTCGTTATCAGCGCCTGTATTCGTTCGACGAGACCGCGGCGGCGGCCGGCGGCGGACGTGGTGGCCGCGGCGGTCGTGGTGGACAAGCAGCCAACGGCATCGACCTCTCGCATCCGATGTACTTCGGCACGTACGGCGAGTGGACGAAGAAGGAAGGCCTGTCGAAAGTCGATGTGTCCAAGCCTGGTGCCCAGCGCCTCGTCTTTGACGACGTGAAGTATGCGTTCCAGAAGGCGAAGGACGCCGACGTCTACGTCTTCACCAAACAAACCGCGACGGAATTTCCGAACTACTTCGTCGCCGGCGCGGATGTCGTGGGCGCGAATGCGTCGACCGCGCTCAAGTCGGCGCGTCAGCTCACCGACGCGAATCCGCAACAGAAGGAATTCGCCTGGACGAGCGGCGTGAAGTTGGTCAATTACACGAGCGCGAAGGGCGACAAGCTGCAAGGCGCGCTCTATCTCCCGGCGAATTACGAGCCGGGCAAGAAATATCCGCTGCTCGTGACGATCTACGAGAAGCGCTCGAACTTGGCGAACAGTTACGTGACGCCGAGTGAGACGAGTACGCCCAATCGGAGCGTCTACACGAGCCGCGGGTATGCCGTGTTCGATCCGGATATCGTCTATCGTGTGAATGATCCGGGTATGTCGGCGGTGTGGTGCGTGATTCCCGCCGTGAAGGCGGCGATCGCGACCGGCATGATCGACTCGGCCAACGTGGGTCTGTGGGGCCACTCGTGGGGCGGGTATCAGACCGCGTTCTTGGTCACGCAGACGAGCATCTTCAAGTCGGCGATCGCCGGCGCACCGCTCACGGACATGGTGAGCATGTATGGGTCGATTTACTGGAACACCGGCGGCGCTGATCAGGCGATCTTCGAGTCGAGCCAGGGGCGCTTCAAGGGCAATTACTCGGACAACTACGACGCGTACATCCGCAACTCGCCCAACTTCCATGCGAAGAATGTGAAGACGCCGTTGATCATTCTCGCCAACGACAAAGACGGCGCGGTCGACTTCAATCAGGGCATCACGTACTTCAACACGCTCCGCCAGATGAACAAGGACGTGATTCTTCTCGAATATGTGGGCGAGAACCACGGCCTCGCGCGTCCGGTCAACATGAAGGACTATGCGATGCGGCAGAAGGATTGGTTCGATCACTATCTCAAGGGCGCGCCGGCCCCCGAGTGGATGACGAACGGCATTCCGCGCATCAAGATGGATGAGTATTGGCAAACGCTAAAGACCCAGCAGGCGGGATCGACGATCGTTCCGTGAGTCTTCCGGTCATTCAGGTTCAGGACGAGCCCAAGGATCTGGGCTTTGGGTCGTTAGTTGGCGGCGTCAACGAAAAGCGGCTGCTCAATCGCGACGGGACGTTCAATCCCCGTCGCGATGGGTTGTCGTTTCTGTCGTCGCTCAGCTTCTATCACTATTTCCTCACGATCACGTGGTCACGTTTCCTGGTGATCGTCGTCGGCGGATACATCGCGTCCAACGCGGTCTTTGCGGTCGCGTACATGGCGTGCGGCGCCAACTCGCTCGTGGGAACCACGGCGTCGGCGATGGGGAACGAATTTTGGCGGGCGTTTTTCTTCAGCGTCGAAACGCTGGCAACGATCGGCTACGGGAACGTCACGCCGAACGGATTGGCGGCACATTTCGTCATGACCGCGGAGTCGCTCGTCGGCTTGCTCGCTTTCGCGCTCGGCACCGGAATTCTGTTTGCGCGGTTCGCACGCCCCACGGCGGCGATCCACTTCAGCAGCCGCGCGGTCGTGGCTCCGTATCGCGGGCTCACGGCGTTCATGTTTCGCATCGCGAATTCACGGAGCAATCAACTCGTCGAGTTGGAAGCGAAAGTGTTGTTCAGCCGTATCGAGGGATCGGTGCGCAAGTATGATCAACTCACGCTCGAGCGGACGTCGGTGGTGTTCTTTCCGTTGAGCTGGACGATCGTGCATCCCATTGACGAGAAGAGTCCGCTGTTCGGCATGACGGAACACGAGCTCGCGGCCAAGGACGCGGAGTTCATGATTCTGCTCGCGGGAACGGACGAAACGTTTTCGCAGACCGTGCATGCGCGGTCGTCGTACAAGCCGGATGAAGTCCGCGTCGGTCATCGCTTCGTGAACATCTACAAACCCATGGACGACCACGGCGTGGTGAGCATCGACATTCGGAAGCTCAGCGATACCGAGCCGGCGCCCGATGAGACGTGGGAGCACACATCGACCTGGCATCACACGGGGCATTTCGCCGGCTATTCACCGACCAAGCGCGAGAACACCGGCCGCTAGCGATCGGCACTGCTACAGTTTGTGCCAGTTGCGGCGAATCGAGTGAACGAAATTCCCGCTCAGTGCGTTAATTGTTCTGCAAGCGTACTCGACAAAAAGAGGTCAGTCGCTCGCAGCGGACTCAGCAGTGGCGTCGTTGTCAGGAATCTGATCCGGCCTTAACTTTGGGCCCTTATCGATCGTCTCCCGGCAACACGCGGCCAGTACGGCCTCCAGTGCTTCGATACCGTCGTCGGTGGCTTCTAGAAACAAATCTTTTACGACGGACTCGGCGCGCTCGAGTTGGTTGATGAGTAGTTTGGCATGAACCCGGGACGGCATCACACCGCAGATTTTCGCGGTGGCTCGATTGCCGAGCGGCTTGCGGAGCACGATGACGGCGCCGCGCTTGCCGGGTTGGGTAAAGTATTCGGACGAGGAGGTCCGTTTCTTGGTTTTTGCAGACGGTCTGCTTTTTCGTCCTTGACGTGCCATGTCCTCCGCTCTCGTCGCGGTTGCCGAATAAAAGAATAACATCAGGTAGGACAAGTTGTGCGCCACCCCACAACTTGGAACAAACTGAAGTAAAACGGGTGAGCATGGTTTGTGCTTGACGCAGAGCACGGCGCTACGGCGGGAGCGGACAGAGACTCGTCCGTAGTCGTGGTTTGGGGGGATTTCAACGAGGCGCTTGCCGGTTTGCGGATAAAATCCGCGGAGGTCGTTGTGAAGAAGCTATTGTTGTTGACTGCTACTGCGTTGGCCATGGCCGCGTGCTCCGAGTCGTCTACGGCGCCGGCCGCATCGAAGAAAGCGCCTTCGTCAGCGAAGTTCGACGAAGATTTCACCTGTCGGAGCGGATACGTGATCGCTTACGACGAAAACGGGAATCCGTATTGCGTTCCCGACACTGAGGGCGGCACCGGAGACGGACTCCGCGTGCAGGCACCGGCGCCGCTTCAGCCGAGTGCCGTACTACCGACTCGTCCAAAGGCATAAGTAGCTGCATCGTGCTCACGGAGCGCCCAACGACTGGGCGCTCCGTGGGTTCTCGATGGCCTCTAGACGTTTCGCAATCCGCTCCATCAGCGGATTGTCGCCCGCCTGTTGGGCAATCCCGAGCGCCCGGGCGTAGCACCGCGCAGCCGTTTCGAGGTCGGGCCGTTGTTCACTCATCTGGCCCATGATCTCCAGGCATTCGGCCTGCCGCACCGGATTCCGAGCGCTGGTGAAGTGTCCGAGCGCCTCGGCGAGCAGGCGTTCCGCCTCGTCCAGCCGACCAAGGGCAACGAGAGCCGACGCTTCATTCTGGACTGCCACCAAGAGCACGTCGAGCGCATTGAGCCGACGGCAGAGTGACGTCGCTTCCTGCGCGTACTCCAGTCCGCGAGACGGATCGCCTTTGTCACGCGCGACGGCAGACAGATTAGTCAACGCGACTGCCATTCCGAGCTCGTATCCGGCCTCGCGAAACGCCTCAACTGATTGCGTGAAGCACTGATCGGCGGTTGCGAAATCCCGCCGCTCCGCCGCTCCTCGGCCGCGATTCTGAAGCGTGATTCCGCGAACGCGAGGCGACCGCGACCGTTCGAGGGCCCTGTCGCTGAGCGAATCGGCAGCTTCGAAGTCTCCCCTAACTTGATGCACTCCCACTTCCACGTTCATCGCTTCGGCAGCCAAGTCGTCGGCCCCAATGCCCTCGGCGAGCCGGGTTGCTTCGCGGGCTTCGGTGATGGCCGCGTCCCATTCCGACAGCGAGCGCAGCACCCGTGCGATTCGAAGTCGAGCTTCCGCTTCGTCTTCGGCCGTCGTCGTCAGCGCGAGTGCTTCTCGATAGACGTCGAGCGCCCTGGCAGTCGTGCCTGCCTGTTCGAATTGAAACCCACGCCGTAGCTGGACCTGCACTGCAGAAGTCTCGAGAGCCATTACTGTGTGGGTCTGTTTACCGCCCGGCCGTCACGATCGCCACGGCCGAGTCGCAGCCGAAGGATCGCACGCGTGCAGCCTCGTCGGAAGCGGGGGTTTCGCGCGAGGTCTGTCTCCTGCCGTCGTCGGCCGATAGCTTACCACCCATCTTACTTCGCTCACCCACGCCGGGAGTTGAGGCTATGGACGAGAAGCAGCTTGCCAAGCTTGTGAAGAAGACGGTCGCCAAGGCTGCCAAGCCAAAGACGCCGCCGCGCAAGACGTACGATTCCACCCTCGACGCGACGCGTCGGCCGCAGACGGAGAAGGATACCGAGGCGCAGGAATTGTTCGAACAGATGAAGAAGCGGGAATTCTAAGGGAAGGTTTCCAGATTGGCGTGTGACTCAGGGCACGGCCGCCTTCGAATCCGCGCTCCGCTTGTCGTTTGCTCCATAGGCGACGCCATCTTTCATGATGATGGTGTGTCCGTCGCCTTGTCCGCCGCCAAAACGAATCGTGTGACCCATCGCCGTCAAGCGCTGTGTCGTCGAATCGGGAAGGGCATCGCGCTCGAACGTGACCACGTCCGGCAACCATTGGTGATGGAATCGTGGCGCATCGACCGCCGCGCGCGCGTCCATTCCAAAATCCAATCCGTTCAGCACGATCTCCATCACGGTGTTGATGATCGTGCGCCCGCCCGGCGAGCCGGTGACCATGAACAGTCTGCCGTTCTTTGTCACGATCGTAGGGCTCATTGAGCTGAGCATACGCTTTCCCGGCGCGATGATGTTGGCCGGAGTGCCAATGTCGCCGGTGAGATTCGTCTCGCCGGGCTTTTTGTTGAAGTCGCCCATCTCGTTGTTGAGAATGAACCCCGCGCCGCTCACGACGACGTGCGAGCCAAACCCACCCTCGAGCGTGAACGTGTTCGACACCGCGTTGCCGTCCTTGTCGACGATCGAAAACTGGGTGGTTTCGTCGTGCTCCGTCGTGGCGATCTGCGTCACGATGTCCTTGCCGATCTCCGCGCTTTTTGACGCGTGATCCGGATCGATTGATTTTGCGAGCGTCGTCGCGTAGGCCTTAGACGTGAGCTTCGCGAGCGGCATCGACTTCACGAAATCGGGATCGCCGAGGTAGCGCGCGCGATCGAGATAGCCTCGGCGCATCGCTTCGATTTCGTAGTGCACTGCCTGCGCCGAGAGCGCGCCCAGTTTCGGAAGATCGAAATGCTCGAGAATATTGAGCATCTCGATCATGACAACGCCCCCGCTACTTGGCGGCGGCATTGTGATCAGCTCGAAGCCGTGATAGTTGCCGCGAATGGGCGCGCGCGATTTGGCTTGATATGCGGCGAGATCTTTCTTTGAGATCAGGCCGCCGTTTCGCGACATCGTGGATGCGATGCTGTCGGCGATCCATCCAGTGTAAAACGCGTTCGGTCCGTTGGTGGCAATCGAGCGTAATGTGCGTCCGAGATCGCGGAGGATGATCGTGTCGCCGGGATTCCACTGACCGCCGCCGGGTTTGCCATAGGCGGCGACGGACGCCGGATATTTTGCCATCGCCCCCGCGACCTCGCGGTTGAGCGAGCGGGCGAGGGCGTCAGAGAGAACGAATCCTTTTTCAGCCAGATCCACTGCAGGCATCACATCGGTCTTCCACGAGAGCTTGCCGAATTTCTTGTGGGCCATCGCCAGGCCGCGCACGGTTCCTGGCACGCCGGGCGCGAGGTAGCCGGTCGCCGTGAGCTGTCGCGCGATTTTGCCGGTTGAATCGAGGTACATCGTCGGCGTCGACTTGAGTGGAGCGCGCTCGCGATAGTCGATCGTCGTGGCGGTGCCCTTTGCGGGACGGATAACCATGAAACCGCCGCCGCCGATGTTCCCGGCGCTCGGGTGGGTCACTGCGAGCGCCATCGCGGTGGCGACGGCGGCGTCGATCGCGTTGCCGCCTTTCGCAAGGATCGCCGCGCCGACGTCGGACGCGGGCGCGGAGGTTGTGATCACCATGCCGGTCTTGGACGCGACGGGAGCGTCTGGCTGTTGCGCGCTCGACGTCGATGCGACGAGGGCGACGACAACGGCAATCGCAAGGCGGGGACGCGCGTGACTCATGGTGATGCTCCCGTGGGGCTCGTATGTCTCAGTAAACTGCTCGCCCGGTTGCGTGAAGGATAGATCGAGAGGAGCCTCGCACAACGAGGGACGCGTCCGCTTGCGCGAATCGGGATTGTCGCGGCCCGCCGGGATCGGCGGCAGTTCGTCGGCAATAGCCAATTCAGCGGACGCCATGACCTCTTTTCGACGAGCAGTCCCGCGGAAGCGAACACCATGTGGGCATGGGCGGGCGGCTCAGGCGAGTGCGGTGGCTTCACGGGGCATTGCTGGTATTCGTTCTCGGTGGACGGGACGTCGAATTATTTCAGTTCGATAGGCTGGCCCACGGAATCAGGAGCGCAGATTGGCCAGCTGCTTTCAGATCCCGCCGGCGAAGCGCGGTTGCGATTTCCGGGTTTGGCGCAGCTCACCAGTCCGTATCGGTACAATCCCTACATTCCAACGCCTCCGACCTACTGAGCCAATAGGGGTTTCGCCGATCGCGAGTGCGTCGACGTCATCGCGCCGGGCGGCGCGTTCTCTCCGACCTGCCGCCCGCGTGATCGCGTAACGCCCGATTTTTCGAGACGTTCAATGCACTATTCGAGATGTTGTTCGGCTGTTGCATTCATGCTTCTAACAATCGTGAGGCCTGGGTTGAGTCAGTCCGTGCATCGGTCTGAGACCCTCACCGCGCTGACACTGAGCGCACCACTCGCGCGTTCCGCCCCGATCATCGACCCCGTTGCGCTGGCTGACACCGGGGCGTTCCCACATGTTGCGCGTCGCGAGCCGCAGCCCTTCGGCCGGGTCGCTCGCGGCGCGTTTTTTCGCGCCGATACGATCATCAAGCGAAACCGAGGACTTGGTGCCGTCATTGGCGGCGGAGTCGGTCTAGCGATAGGCGGCGTCATCGGTTACCACAGAGGCGATTCACGGGTGCCGTTTGATCAATTGGCCGGCGCAGCGATCTACGGAGGCATTGCCGGCCTGACCGGGGCGATCATCGGGGCGACGTTCGGGCCAAGAGTGCCGTGATGGGGACGTCGCGATGCGCGTGTGTGAGCGGCGTGCAATGATGTCCGACGCAAATCGGCAGGGCGACTCTCGCGTGTTGCTCGGCCGGCGATGCTTCGATCGCGGCGTGCATCGTGTCGGACACGGCTTGACCAAAGGATGGCGCTCCCGCATCGGCGAATCACGTCGGTAGTCCGCGCGATCGGGGACCCAATTGGCGGAGGATGGGACGACAACAATGAAGGGCGTTGTTGTCGTCATCGGAGTCGGCACATTGGTCGCGCTCACCCACTCGGCATTGGGCTCATCGCGGCGTTGCAACCGCTCGCTCGACTCGCCCTCTTCGCGGTTCGCGGCCAGGCTCCTTGTACAACTTGCTGTTGCTGCCTTCTCGGCGCGGAGATAGCCGGCTCTCGCGGCGACCGAAGCTGTGTTCCGCAGCGATCCGCTCGTGAGCGGCTATGCCCGCTCACCGCCGTTCAACACTTTCCGTACACCGCCCGAATTCATTTCGGGCTGTCGGAAGGGACGCGCGCGATTCATGTTTTTCCGCAGCCGCATCTCTCACCGCTTCTGAGGAGACCGTTCCGTGTCCACGACCCGTCGCACGTTCCTCAAGGTCTCGGCCGCCGCGGGCGGCGCCGTCGGACTGAGCGTTCTTCCGAAATTCGGATTCGCGAATGAAATACTACGCGAGGCCACGCCCGCCATAGTCGAACCCGCGAAGAAAGCACTCGAGATTCTCATTCTCGGCGGCACGGGTTTCACGGGCCCCGAGCAGGTGGAGTACGCGACCGCTCGCGGGCACAAGGTCACGCTCATCAATCGCAACAAGACGCGACCCGACTTCTTTAAAGGCCGCGTTGAGCAGTTGATCGGCGACTTCAACGCCGACATGAGCGCGCTCAAGGGACGCAAGTTCGATGTCGTGATCGACAACCCGACGACTCACCCGGGCTGGGTGCGGAACGTCGCCCAGTACATGAAGGGGAACGTCGGCCACTACATCTTCATCTCGACGATTTCCGTTTACTCCGACAACAGCAAAGCATGGCTCGACGAGACGGACAAGCTCTCGACCATGCCGGAAGGCATCGACCCGTTCACCGTTCCGATCGCCGACGCGCGCAAATACTACGGCGCGATGAAGACGGTCTCCGAGGGTGAGGTCGCGAAGAACTATCCTGGAATTCACACGATCATTCGTCCAGGCCTGATCGTCGGAAAGTTCGACGTCACCGACCGATTTACCTACTGGCCCTATCGCATCGACAAGGGCGGCGAAGTCCTCGCGCCGGGCACCGGCAACGACATCGTGCAGTTCATCGACTCGCGCGACCTCGCCGAATGGACCATTCGCGTTGCCGAGGACAAGGTATTTGGGATCTACAATGCCACCGGGCCGGAGAAGCCGCTCACCATGGCGGAGATGCTGTACGGCATCAAAGCGGTGACGACAGCAGGCGCGCAGTTCACTTGGGTGCCGGCCGAGTTTCTCACCGAGCAGAAGATCACGGGCTGGCGCCACATGACGGTGTGGGTCGCGCCCCGTCCGAACAACGTGGGCTTCTCGCAGCGAAGCATCGCGCGCGCGCTGGCCAAGGGTCTCACGTTCCGCACGCTCGCCGTGACAGCGAAGGACACGCTCGACTGGAACAAGACGCGTCCGGCCGAAGATCTCACGAAGCTTGCGCAAGGCGCGGTCGGTGGAATTTCGGCTGAGCGGGAGGCCGAGGTGATGGCTCTATGGAAAGCGAAGCAAGCCGCGGCGAAGTCGAGCTGATTCTTCCAGTGGATCGAGCCAGAGCACCGCTCAACATTCTGATCCTTGGCGGAACGGGATTCACTGGTCCCGAGCAAGTGGAGTACGCGATCGCTCGTGGCCATCAGGTGACGCTACTCAATCGCAACCGCACGCGGCCGGACTTTTTCAAGGGTCGCGTCGAGCAGTTGATCGGGGATCTCAACGGCGATGTCAGTGCGCTCAACGGAAAAAAATTTGACGTCGTCATCGACAACCCAACGACCGCGCCCGCGTGGGTGAAAAACGCGGCGCAATATCTGAAAGGGAACACCAAGCACTACATCTTCATCTCGACTGTCTCCGTCTACGAGAACGACAAGACGGCGAACGCCGACGAAAGCGCCGCGACCACGCCGATGCCGGCAGAGGTCACCGACCCGTACGCGGTGCTGCCTAAGGATTTCGGAAAGTATTATGGCGCGCTCAAGTCGGCGTCCGAGCGCGAGGTTGCGAAACACTATCCGGGCATCAACACCATCATTCGTCCCGGATTGATCGTCGGTCCGCTCGACCGGTCGGATCGATTCACGTACTGGCCGTATCGAATCGACAAAGGCGGGGAAGTGTTGGCGCCGGGCACCGGCAACGATCCCGTGCAGATTATCGACGCGCGCGATCTCGCTGAATGGACGGTGCGTGTGGCGGAGAACACAACGCTCGGGACGTACAACGCGACCGGCCCACTGACGCCGCTCACCATGGCGCAGATGCTGTACGGCATCAAGGCGATTTCGACGAGCGGCGCGCAATTCACGTGGGTTCCTGAGAGTTTTCTCAAGGAGCAAAAGGTGGAAGCGTGGTCGCACATGCCGGTGTGGACGCCGGACAGCACCGGCGACGTTGGCTCATCGCGGCGCAGCATCGCCAAGGCCGTCGCTGCCGGACTCACCTTTCGCACGCTCGCCGTGACGGCGAAGGATACGTTGGAATACAACAAAACGCGGCCGGCCGCCGAGTTGCAGTCGCAGGCTGAGGCGCGCCGGTTTGGATTGTCCGCGCAACGTGAGGCCGAGGTGCTCGCGGCGTGGAAAGCGAAGCAGGTGCCGGGCACGTGATCGCTTCGCCGGAATCAGGAGAAGAACCGACAACTGGAATGCATGCGCTGCTGCGGCGCGTGGTCGACGTGCGCCGCGGCGAAGTCGGAACGATGCTCACGTCGTTCGCGTTTTTCTTTTTCGTGCTCAACAGCTACTTCGTGCTGCGGCCGATCCGAGACGCTGTCGCCGCTGCCTCGGGTGTGAGCAAACTGCCGTGGTTATTTGCCGGAACGCTCACCGTCACGCTGATCTTCAATCCGCTGTTCTCGGCGCTCGTCGTACGGTTTCCGATACGACGCGTCATTCCCATTTCGTATCATTTCTTTGTCGTCAACATTCTGGCGTTCTACGCGGTGTTGCGCTTTGTGTCGAGCGCGGAAGGATCCACGGTGGATATCTGGATGGGTCGCGCGTTCTTTGTGTGGACCACGGTATTTGCGCTCTTCAACACGTCGATTTTCTGGTCGTTGATGGCCGACGTGTTTCGGAGCGAGCAGGCGAAGCGAATGTTCGGATTCATCGGCGTGGGCGGCACGCTTGGTTCCATCGTGGGATCGGCGGCCACCGCGATTCTCGCCCCCAAAATCGGCGCGGTGAATCTGCTGCTGATCTCGGCGGCGCTCCTGGAGATCGCCATTCTCGTCGTGACGCGCTTTCCGCTGGCGCAGGGAGCGGAGCCGACCGTGCGACAGCCGGGCGCGCCCGTCGTGCGCCGGCGTGGCGCCGGCGATCAAGACGTGATTGGCGGCAGTGTGTGGGCCGGATTCACGAGCGTCGTCCGCTCGCCCTATTTGCTCGGCATTTGCGCGTTTCTAATTCTCTATACGATCGGCTCGACCTTTCTGTATTTCCAGCAAGCCGACATTGTCGGTCGCTTTTACGCCGACCGTGCGGCGCGGACCGCGATCCTCGCCAAGCTGGAGCTCGCGGCGCAGGTGTTGACCGTGGTCACGCAGATTTTCTTCACGGGGCGGATCATTCGGTGGCTCGGGTTGGGGGCCACGCTCGCGTTGCTTCCGCTCATGAGCATCTTCGGATTCGGAACGCTCGGCGTGATGCCGGTTTTTGCGACGTTGGCGGTGTTCACGGTGATGCGTCGCGCGAGCAATTTCGCGCTGACCAATCCGGCGATGGAGGTGTTGTTCACGGTCGTGCCGCGCGAAGACAAGTACAAGGCGAAGAATATCATCGAGACATTCGTGTATCGCGGAGGCGATCAGGTCGGCGCGTGGGTGTACGCCGGCCTCGCGGCGGCCGGCTTGAGTCTCGCTGGGATTTCGTTCGTTGCTGTCCCATTGAGCGCACTGTGGCTTGGGCTCGCGGTCTGGCTCGGACGGCGGCACGCGGTGTTGGCGGGCGAGGTCGAGCCGCCGCGGGTGGACCTCCCGCCGACGCCGACGTCGCTGCCCGCGGCGACGTGACGGATCGGCGCTCGCCGAGGTTTGTATACGATGTGTGTGGCCGGTTGACACCGTCGGGACGGGCGCGATTATCCTCGTAGTCCCTACGCATCCGACCTTCGCAACACTCGAGGTGTTTGACTGATGAGCAATGCCACAATCTCGCGGCCAAAGGCCGACGAGCATTCGGAATATTACGGGAGATACATCGCGCGCGTCCCGGACGGCGATTTCGTCGCGCTGCTTCGCGATCAGTTCATGGACACGACCGCGCTGCTCAAAGACGTGAGCGCGGATCGCGCAAATTATGCGTACGCGCCTGGCAAATGGACCATCAAGCAAGTCGTCGGACACCTCATGGACGCCGAGCGCGTGTTTTCGTACCGCGCGCTCTGGTTTGCACGCAACGCCAACACGGATCTCCCCGGGTTCGAGGAGAACGATTGGGCGAACGTCGCCAACCATTCGCGCCGAAGCCTCGACGATCTTGTGGAGGAATACAAGGCCGTGCGCGCCGCGACGGTTCAATTCGCCAAAAACCTCGGCGCCGACGAGCAGCTTCGGCGCGGAAAGGCGAATGGTGAGCCGATCAGCGTCCGCGCGCTGTTGTACATCATCGCGGGACACGAGCGGCATCATGGGGCTGTCCTTCGCGAGCGATATTTGACGTCTTGAGAAGTGCCGAGGTCTGTTCACAGAAGGCGTTTCGCGCATCGAGCTTGAAAAGGGGGGCATATGATGCGCTTGTGGTTGAATTCATACTCCAAGTCGGAATGGGCGATGCCGAGCGCGGCACTGAGTGTCGTCGCGCACACGGTTCTGATCGCGAGTTGGGTCGTGGCCACGCTTCCGGACAACGGCGTTGCTGACAACAGCATCGCGAACCACGCGTACTTCATCCCGCCACCGGATCGTGTCCGCGGCCAACAACAGCAGCACGAGGGTGTCCACTACGTCGACCTCAGCCGCCCCGGTCAGGGAACGGGTGACGGCCCGCGCACGATCGGCGATGCGCTCGCGCCCATGCGACCGGACGAAACGATTGGGCGTGCGGCGCCGGACACAGTGACCAGCGCGCCGGCCCCGGAAATCCCCGGCCCACCGGACTCGGTTTTTTCCGTCCTCGACGTCGACACGGCTGTCGTGCGCTCCGGCAACAGCGCCGCACCGGCCTATCCACTCAAGTTGCTCGCCTCGCACATTACCGGTTTCGTGAACGCAAGATACGTCGTGGATACAACCGGCTTCGCCGACATCAGCTCGTTCGAAGTCATGACGTCGACGCACAACGAGTTCATCGCGGCGGTGCGCGATGCGCTGCCGTACATGCGTTTCAAACCGGCCAAGATCGGGCCGGTCAAGGTTCGCCAACTGGTCGAGCAGCAATTCACTTTCAAGATCGCTGATACTGCAGTAGTTGCACCCAAGACCAAAAAACCTTAGCACGCGCATGCGACACACTGTACGTCTGAAGGGTGTCATCGTTGGACACTCGGAGTTGGAGCAGGTCGATCCCGACGATGGGCGCGCATGGGGCGCATTCCGCCCGGGCCTGGGGTATGAGCTCGTTCAACCGGTATTTCGACTTTTCTCACAAGCCGTTCCGCCCGGCGCGTCCGACAAGGACCGCGAGATGCTCGAGCGTTACTACAAGGCACGCGATGCGTTGGGCCTCGAGCTTCAAGACGCGACCGGCGCGAAAATTCGCGCCTCGGCCATTCACATCGCGGACTACACGGTCGAGCGGGGCAGCGACGCGCTGGAGCTCGATGTCCTAATCTCCGACGAGCGCTACTGGGCGCGGCGCGCCGGAGCGTTGTAGGGCAAGGTTGTCATCCAGAGCATATTCGCTTCGCTCAGTGCTGGCTTCGCCAAGGATCTGTTTTTCTTTTTCCCCACGGCCCAAGTTTTTGCGCGGATTTTGCATCGCGAGTCACCGGTTTTGGATGGCCTCACTCCTTCCCGGACTCGCTTGAAAATCTGCATGCGCTCGCTTCTCGGATTCAGCTTTGGGGCAATCATCGTCGCCACTGCTGTGTGCGGCGCCCAGTCGTCCGGCGACTACGCCGCTCGTGCCGCGCTCGTGCTCACGCCTGTCGGCGCGCTCCCGCCAATCGCGACCAGCACCATCGAAGGCGAGGTTCAACGCGGCGTGGCCTTGGCCCTTCGGTATGGCTATCTGCCGGGCAGCCTCGACGGTTCTTCGATCAACAACGGCGGTGTGACGGCAGTTCTTCCGCTCAGCACCGGAGCCACCTTCTCGGTCACCGGCGGTTTCTTTTCGCCCAACTGCCGAGATTGCGATCCCGGACTCATGTTGGGTGTTGGCGGCGACGTGCGCCTCACCGAAATGCCTTTCGGAAACGGCCGCGACGGATCACGGCTGCTCTTCGCGCTCAACGGCGACCTCGGCTACGCCCGTCCGCGGAACGCAACGTTTGACGACGGCTCGCTGGTCAGCGGGTCGATCGGTGTGCCCATCGCGCTCATTTCTGGCGGGCGACCGCGCGACGCAATGCGAATCGTTCCGTTCATTACACCGGGCTTTGGGTTCGGAGGAATTCGTTCCAGCGATCGCAGCACGATCGTGTTCCCGAACGGAGTTGTTCGCGTTCGCAACGATGAGCTGAGCGGCACTCGGTTCATGATCGGCGGCGGCCTCGGGGTTTACAACCGAACCAGCACGGTCGCGCTCAACCTTGGTTTTCAGTACGTCTCGATCCCCAATTCCGACGCGCAGATTGGCCTAGGGCTGACGCTCGGCGGGCGATGAACTGACGATTCTCTGAAGACGTTCGAGGAGCTCAGCCTGTGCCGGGTTGAGCTTTCCGTGCGCGGTGCGGACGTCGAACCACGCGCAACGATCGACTTCCGGAAAGACGAGGAAGTTGCCCGATCCCCGGGGCCATTCGGTGCGCATCTCGTTGCTCGTGATCGACTCCGCGTCGGCGTCGCCTTCCCATGCCCAGGCGTGAACCACTTTCCCGGCGCGCTGTTTGATCGAGCCGAGTGGGATGAATGGACCTGAGGCTTCGATTCCGGTTTCTTCGCGGAACTCGCGGCGTGCGGCGTCGAGAAGATCTTCGCCGTCGTCGACGGCGCCTTTGGGTATGGTCCAGGCACCGGCCTCGCGTTTGGCCCAGAAGGGCCCGCCTGGATGCGCGAGAAATACTTCGAGCCGGGCGTTCGTCCGCCGAAACAGGACCAGGCCGGAGCTGACCGCCCGTCGCTTCACAGACGACGTAGGCCCAATCCCTCGGCGAGGGTGTCGGCGAGTTCGTCGACGGCGTCGAGCGTCTGTTGGACCAGCCGGCGAATTGTGCCTTGGTCGCGAACCGACCGCGAGGGCCGGGACGGCCGATGCGGAAGAGGCGCAGGCGACGCGAGGGCGACGGCCGTTCCCGGTCCTTTGGGCGGTGGAACGAGCGCCCCGGATGGTTGAGTTGGCGGAGTGAATTCGTCCATGTGTTCCCTACGCCGATTCGTTGGGTTTGTGTCCGCTCAGACTACGGACTCAGCACCGCGATCGAATGTTAACTCCAGTGTGTCGCCCGGCGTAAGCGAATGCCATTTAGCGAAGAGATCGACGCGCCGCTGCCGGATGCGAGCCACCTGTTCGTCGGACAGCTGAAATGTGGTCGGTGGAATGTTGTGTTCCCGATAGTGGGTTGCAAGCCGCTCGTTGTATTCCTCGGCCGACCCCAACTCGCCGGTCATGCGCTCGAGGTCGAAGAAGCCGACGACCATCTCGGCCAAGCCGGCCTCTTCGGGAATTCGTCCTCTGGTTTTGGGCGTCCCGAAGTCGGAGATGTCCCAACCCCCGGCGACCAGGCCGAAGAAGGCTTGACGGAACATGAGCACCGACTCGACGGCGTAATGCGTCAGGTCGTGCAACGGAAAAAACTTGCCGAGTTGGCCTTCCTGGCGTTGCCAGGTGGTGGTGCCGTCGGCACGGACGCAACTCAGCGCGGCGGCTCCGTCCGTTTTTTTCTTGATGCGAATCAGAAGCTCAGGCATGGCTGGCTTGTCGCTCGAGTCGCTGTCGACGATGCCGTTTTTCCCACGCGTGACCGACGATCAGTCCGATTGCTGCGCCGACCACGCCGCCGGTGATGGCGCCCATCGCAGTGGCGACTTCGAAATCGAGGAGGCCGCGGCCGGCGACGCCGCGGCGCATGCCGGTGAATGCCACTCCCCACGTGGCCAACCCCCACCATAGTGCTCCCAGCACGCCGATGGCGATCGCGAAGCCGCTGATTAGGTCGGCACGTCGGGGTTCGTAGAAATTGTTGGCCAGCGTTCCCAACTGGGTTTGCGCGTCGACCCATCCGGTGTCGCGACCCCACCCCGACCGGAGCAGCAATACGCCGGCGATCGTCGCCAACTCGGCGGCCCACAGTACGGGCGTCTGCTTGGCGGGGAGCAGTGCGTATTTGGTGTTCTGTAATACCAAAACGCTCGTGATGGCCAGCATCACGAGCTGAAGGAGCCACATGCCGAGGCCGGAAGACTGCGAGTCCTGCGAGTCCTGCGAAGGCATTGGGATTCGAAAGGAGAGTGCGGAGCGACCGGCGGAACGCGAACGACGTGTTCGCGTCCGCCGGCCCAGGCGTTACCGCATTCCGTTGGTCGTCATCGTCGGCGGCGTCTGTTTTTCCCAGACGAACCGATGGAGGAAATCGCTGCTGCGGCTGAAGATGTCGATCCAGCGGCTGTGGATGAGCGATTCGTGAACGTCGTCGGGAATGACGGTGAGCTCATGGTACACGCCGTGCGCGCGAAGCAGATCGACGAGGCCGATCATCTGGCTGAAGTCCACGTTGCGGTCGTCGTCGCCCTGCTCGAGGAAGACCGGCGACTTCCACGTGTCGATGTGTGCCGCGGCCGACGACTGATATGCGAGATTCGTCGAGTCGAGGTTGTTCCCATAGAGATGAACGCCGGCCAAGTCCACGCCTGCGACAAAGATGTCGGAGTTGCGGGCCAGCGCTTCTGCGGTAAGCAGACCTCCGTATGACAATCCCCAAATGCCCACGCGAGCCGGGTCGACGTCGGCACGCGTCTGCAGATACTTGGCGCCGGCGACGACGTCCTGATACTCGGAGTTGCCGCGGCCTTCCGTATTCGGCGCTTGGCGGAACGAACGGCCGTAGCCCACGCCGCTGCGATAGTTGATCGACATCACCACATAGCCTTGCGACGCCAACCACTGATTGTACGCGTAGGCCCAGTGATAGAACTGCATGTAGTGGTAAGCCGGAAGCATTTGGCGCGCCGGACCGCCGTGCACGAACACGATGGCCGGCCGACGCTCGCCGGGGGTCATGCCCTTGGGCAGGAAGAGCTGATTGTGAATCTCTAAACCGTCCGCCGCGTGCGTGACGATGATCTCGGGCACGACGTGCGCTGCCTTCGGAAAATCCTTGTTGAGCGTGGGGAAGACGACCTTCGTCTCGCCTCCGGCCGTTGGTACGATGCCGATCGAGGCCGGTTGCGATGCGTTGAAATACAACACCGCAAGCTGTTTGCCCGACGACAGCGGCGTCGGCGACACTTCGACGCCGTCGTCGGTCGAGATCTGTCGCGGCGTTCCGCCGGTGGTGGGCACCGCCCAGATGTGCCGCTTCTCTAAATCCTTGGCGTTCGTGCAGTAGTAGAACGTGCTGCCGTCGCGCGAGACCGCCGTCGTGACAAACGTGCGATCGGCAACGCTGTCGTTGATCAGACCGTCCGTCGTCGTCAGCAACACCGGCTGCGGCTGCGGATTGGAAATGCTCACTGAATAGAAGCGATCGAATTCGTCGTTCGGCACGGCCGCACCGAATACGACGTTGTCGCCCGCCCACGCGATTCCGTTGACAGCGCTGAACGTTCGGTCGCCCGGTTGCGCGTGCCAGAATTCGCGCGCCTTTCCAGTCGCGATGTCTGCGACCATGAACGACAGCGTGTAGCCGCCCGGGAATCCGGCGCGATACAAACCGTCCGGACGGGGAAGTGGCGTCGTGTCGGCCGTTGCTCCACGACCGCCGCGCCCGCCGCCGCCACCGCCACCGCCAGCTCTTCCACCACCGCCGGCGCGCCCGCCACGGCCTGGTGCCGCACCAGCCGCGGCCGGTCCGCCCGGATTACCAATTCCGCCATTCCCTTGCTGCGCCTGCGCGCCAAACGGCGTCCCTGGCCGGCGAATGAACGCGATCCGCTTTCCATCGGGCGACCATGTCGGACTCGCGTCGAGATCCACACTCGGCGCCACGAAATCGACTTTGTGCGATTTCATATCGTAGATGCCAATGAACGCGTGATTCTCGCGCGTGCTCACGAACGCCAGCTTGGATCCGTCCGGCGACCACTGCGGGCTGCCTTGGCGTCCCCACTCCTTGATGAACGGCACGCCGCCGGTGTCGACCGCGGCGGCCGCACCCTTGGCTGTCTTCGCGCGGAAAATCTGTCCGTCTTTGGCGAATACCACGGTCTTGCCGTCGGGCGACAATTCAGGACCGCCGCCGCGACCGCCACCGCCCGGCAATTCGTTGCCCGTCAGCACGGCGAGGCGCCACGCACCGCTGCCATCTGTATGTGCCGCCCAAACAGCGCGCTCTCCACCCGCCGGATCGTGCGACGGATTCGCCACCCACCCGACGCGATTGGGGCCCGAGCCGCGGATGAACACAGCCATCGTTCCGTCGTCGGACAGACGCACCGAGCTCACGTCCACGCCGTCGTCGTCCATGAACTTCGTGATGCGAACGGGCTTGAAGTCCGGCGCCGACGCCACGAAGACGTTGCGCATGCCGCGCTCGTACGAGACCCACGCGACTTTGTCCGTCTTCCTGGCCGCGCTCACCTCGAGCGGCGACGCCGGCGACAGAAATTGATCAATGGTGTAGCCGCCGGCCGCTTTGCCCGAAGGCATGGGCATCGTCGAATGATTGGCGGGTCGGAGCTGCGCGCCGAGCGGCAATGCGGCCAGGGCCACTGCGGCCGCGGCAAGTGATACACGGGACTGTGACATGAGGAACCTCAGAGAGAGTCGAGGTCGGACGACGACGCGAGCCGCCGATTAAGCAAACGCTCGGCAGCGGCGCGGCGTTGCACCGCACCCTTCATTCTGAGGAACGAATGACGGCGCCGCTAGTCGCGAGGTGGACGTTCTCCCTCCGGCGGCGGCCCGCGGCCATCCGGCGGGGGCCCGCCGCGCCCAAACCCCCGTCCCGGCGGTCCGCCGCGACCGCGACCACCCGGCCGAAATGGGTTGGGAATCCGATCGATCTCTCGCGCCAAACGATCGCGCTGCGCCTGGTCGAGCATGGGCGCCAGCGTTGTCCGCATCGAGTCGAACGCCGTATGCAAGTGCGTATTCGCTTCGCGAATGATCTGGATGTTGTCCTGCCCGAACCGTTCGAGCACCGGTCGAATCGAGTCTCGTTGGGCGTCGTTGCGCGGGGCGATGATTTCTTCCATGTGCGCGGCGAATCCTGGAGGCCGGCGCAGATTACCGACTTGCTCGCGCCGTCCGCGCACGAGTGACGCATCGGCGAAGAGACCGAGCGCGAAGCCGGCGATGAGCGTGATGGCCAGCAACACCATCGACTTCATGTTCGCCGTCATGGCGTCTCCGTGGGCACCGTCACGCCGTAGAGCGACGTCACCGAATACGCAGACGACAGCGTGACTTGCGGAAGATTGAGCGCGGCGTCGAACGGCGAGGCGGCAGTTCCGCGCGCGCCCCACCAGTTGAACGCCGCAAGAATGAGTGCCGCCGCCGCCGCCAACGGAACAACGAGTCGAAACTGACGGTTCAACGCGCTCGTGAAGGCTTGTTCGCGTTGCACGTTGAGCCGCGTCATGACGCGGTCGCTGAAGCCGGCGTCGAACGCAGCCGGGGCCGCGGCGCGAATGGTGGCCGCAAGGGACTCTTCGGTTGGCTCGTCAATCATAAAATACTCTCGGGGAGGGTACTGCCATGTCGAACGTACGGCGCAAGTCGCGCTTCGAGCTCCTTCATTGCGCGGGAAAGGCGCGACAACACCGTTCCGTCGGGGACGCCGAGGATCTGCGCCGTTTCCTTGGTCGAATAGTCCTGAAATAGTCTCAGCACCACGACCGCGCGGTGCTTTTCGCCGAGTTGCGCGACGGCGGCGCGCACGAACTGTTGCAGCTCGTGCGCGTCGACCTCACCGTCCGGACCGACGCGTGGCTCGGGAAGATCGACGTCGTGCTCGTCGCGACTCACGAACCGAAGCAGCGACCGTCGCCGTCGCTTGAGTGCGTTGATCGACAGGTTCATGGCGATGTGCACGAGATACGTCTTAAGCGACGACTCGCCGCGAAAACGATGGAGCGAGCGATGGAACCTGATGAATGTTTCCTGACCGACGTCATCCGCATCATCGCCTCGGCCGAGCATTCCGATCACTGTTGCGGCTATCGCGCCTTCGTACCGTTTGACGAGCACGCCAAAGGCGAGATCGTCTCCAGCGCGGGCCCGGGCGATCAACTCGGCGTCGGATGTGTGGTCGGTTACGTGGTGATCGGGCAGCTTCGTCCCGCGCACTCGCGGGCCTCCGGTAGATGGACACCACCAGGCCGCCGATCATTCCATCGCGGTCAGGTCAGTCTAGGGCTGAACGGCGGTTTGCGTCAAACGGTACAGGAGGAGCGCGGCGCGCTTGGTTTGCGCCGGAAGCATACGCAGGTCGGCGGTTTCTTTCGCACTATGATCGTCGTGGCCCGAGAGGCCGATTCCGTCGATGATCATCGGAACGGTCCCCGCGATGAACGAGACGTCGGCGGCGCCGGCGCGCGACGGATCCACAGCGACCACGCCGCCAAGCCCGAGGTCGCGGCTGGCTTTGTCGTAGAGCGTGAGCAAACGCCGATTGCCTGCTGAGAGCGCCATTGGCGGATATCCGTCGTCGAACACAATTTCGGCTGACGTCTGGGGCAAATGACGCGCGACGATCGCCTGCATCGTGCGCTTTGCCTTTGCAAACTGTTCGGGCGAGAAGGCGCGGAGGTCTCCATCCACTTCCATGTGCTCCGCCACGACGTTGCGTTTGCCGGCGCCTGATCCTTCCACGCCGGTGGTGTCCACCTTCACGAGGGTTCCTCCGATCGCGAGCCCGGGGTTGAACGTGAGATACTGCTCAGTCGAGAGCTTTGAATAGAACTCGTTGAGGATTCGCGACGCTTCGTAGATTGCGCCGGCACCGACCTCAGGTTTGAAGATCTGACCGGAGTGTGCTGGCACGCCCTTGGTGCGAAGCGTCCACGATCCTGCGCCGCGACGCGAGATGACGGCGGTCTTCGGATCGCCGGCGCCGTCTTCGAAACCGAGCGCGACGCTCGCGCCTTTGGCCGCATCGACGAGTGCGCGCCGAGCCGCCTCGAGCGGGACGCCGGCCTCTTCCTCGTCGCCGTTGAACACCGCCGTCACGTTCATGCGATCGAGCTGGCCGGCGTCCTTGAGCGCGCGAAGTGCATGGACAATGATCACGTCGCCGCCTTTCATGTCGATGATGCCAGGGCCTGTCGCCGTAGAATCATCGATGCGCTGAAAGTGCTGAAACGGGTTGTTCGGCTCGAAAACCGTATCGAGGTGCCCGATGAGCAGTATCTTCGGACCCTGTCCCGGATGCTCGGCGATGAGATGGCCGGCGCGATGGAATGGCGTGCCGTCGACCCATTTCGTCGTGAACCCGAGCGCGTCGAGCGACGCGCGCAACACGTCGCCGACCTGGCGGACGCCGACGGTGTTGAGCGTTCCGCTGTTGATGTTGACGATGCGCTCGAGCAAAGCGAGCGCTTCTTTGTTATGTGTCTCGACACCCAGCGCGATGCGAGACTCGGCCGCGGAGAGCTTCGCCGGCGACTGCGCGGAAAGGCTGGAGAGCGGAGCGACCGCAAGAATGGCGCACGCGACTGACGCGCGCGCACACCGGAGCAATGTGATTGGCATGAATGAAAATCTACAAAGCCTGGTGTGGACGCGCGTTGTCTTGGCGGTCGGGCTCTGGGCCGTCGCGAGCGCCTGCGCGAAGGGCGACGCCAGCCAACGCGACTCGATCAAACCGCCGCCGATTGATTCAATGGGCGTCGTGCCGTCCGAGATACGGAGTGTCCGCCTGAACGGACCGCCGGATCTCGTCGAAAACTCCGCGGCCGCGATGAGTCAGACGCAATCGGGCGTGCTGTTCACGATCAACGATTCTGGAAATGACCCGCTGTTGTTCGCCGTCGACACCTTGGGCGCTAGCCGCGGCGTTTGGCGTGTGACTGGCGCGACGAACGTGGATTGGGAATCGGCCGCAATCGCGCCATGCGGTGCAACGTCGGGGAAGACTCGGACGAGTTGCGTCTACATCGGCGACACGGGCGACAATGGCGCGAAGTACCCGACGCGAACGATTTACAGAGTCGTCGAACCGACGGTCTCGCCGACGCGAGGTGCCGTGCGCGCCGATGCGTTGGTGTATCGCTATGCTGACGGACCGCACGACGTGGAGGCGATGTATGTGGCGCCGAACGGCGAAATCGTCTTGATCACCAAGCGGCCGCTGACGGGTGCAGCCGGTCAATCTCGTCCAGCGTTGATCTTTCGACTGCCGGCCGCCGCGTGGACCGACCGCGCACTCGCGGTGGCAACACTCGTCGACAGTCTTCCAATTATTCCGGGCTCGTCACCGCTGCGATTGATCACGGATGCGGCGCTCGCTCCCGACGGGCGACATTTGGCAGTCCGGACGTACACACAGGTATACATCTTCGCGACCGACTCGGCGACCGGACAAGTGATTCACTCAGTGGTGCCGCCCATCTGCGACGTGACGTCGCTCGGCGAGCCGGTCGGAGAAGGCTTGACGTGGGCCGATTCGCGCGGACGATTGGTTTTGACGACAGAAGGCGCCAACGAATCGCTGCACCTCGCGAATTGCCTGCTTCCCCAATGAACGCGCGGTCGCGGTAACGCGAACTACGGCGCGATCGATCCGTCCGGCCGTTCAACGATGTCGAACACGAAGCCGAAGGGATCGCGGAAGTACACATTCGTCGAATGCGCTCCGGCGCTGACCGTCGCGCAACCTGCTTCCTCGAGGTGGTGGCGAGCCGCTTCATAGTCCGGCACGTCGATCGACGGCACGTACGTCATGAGGCCCACGGGATTGTGCACTACGAACAGACGCAACTCGCCCGCGTCGATCTCGAGTGTGTCGGCCGTTTCGGCTACGAGGCGGAAGCCGAGCACATTGCAATAGAAATTCTTGGCGGGCGCGAGGTCTGGGACGTGCATGGCGACCTCGCGATTTGCGCGAAAGGAAACCTGTGTATCGGGCTTCGCCATGAGTGTCGGCATGTCAGACTCCGTCCAGAGATATTGAACGATGCCCATAGTGCGCCGCGTGGGCAAGCTCGAGCGTTCGCGCGTGCTCAACGATCGGCACGAGCTCAGCTGGGCGGCCACGCCTTGAGAAGGCGCCGCACGTCGATGATCTGCGCGACGTGATGGGCTGAGTGAACGACAGCGACGAGTACGGTGCGCAGGTACGTCTGTCCGGTGCCATGAGGAATCTTTGCAGTCAGATCACGCCCGGGCTCGATCGTGAACTTGGCCAACGCCGCCGTATCGCGATGGATATCGGCGAGCGCGTTGTTCCACTCGGCGTCGGTCGACGGTGTAGGTGACGGCGGCCAGTAGTCGTCGGGCCACTTGGGCTCGTGATAGTTCTTGTTGACGCAGAACTCGAGGAGATCATGCTGCGTTCTTCTGATGTGGTCGACCAGTTCCCAGATCGAATGCGGTAGTCCATCCGGTCGGCGGCCGCGTAACTCGGGCGGCAGATTGGCGAGCGCCGAGTCGAGCTTGGCGTGCGCTTGTTCCCAGTCGAGTGATGAGGCAACGATATTCCGCCAATCGTTATTCGCGTCCATGAGAATTCTCCAATTGTGATCCCGGTCGATCAGCTCGGAGAATCGACGGGCGTTGGCAATTCGTACCAGACTTCGATCAAATACGAGTGAGTCCGTGCGTCTCGAGCGTCACGGCTTGACGACGATGTGGATTTTGGCTTCGGCGCGCGGATCGATGCGCGACTTCCAGGCACTTCGCGGATAGTGAATGACCAGATCTGTTTCGCCCGGGCGCTTGCCGGTAATCTTCCGCGGCACTGCTTCGGCCGCTTCACCCGGCTTGATGCTGAAATCGTAGCCGAGGAGCTGTCCGCGATCTTTGCCGGCCGAGTCGACAACGATGATTGTGAGCGTGGAGAAGTCGACGATCTGGCCGACGTGCAGCGTGACAGTCGCTGGTTCGGGGCGAAGAGAGCGAACCTTGGGTGCGAGTGCGACGGCCTCCGCCGGTCCGAGCGCCGGAACGGCCGCCGTTTTCAAAGGCGGTCCGGCCGGAGGGCGACCTTGACCGGCGCACGCGGAACTGCAAACGATTACAAGGACGGCGACCAATCGCATGGCAAGCTCTTCTGATGAAGCGTTTTGGGAATGACAGTCTGAAATATGGCGGTTTGAGCCACTTCGACAGATAGTATGGCGACGCGCGCCAGCTTGGAATACTGGGTTAGGGCGTCGCGTCAAACCAACCAAGGAGATCCGCGATGCGAGGTATGCGCGTTCATCTTTCGCCGATCATGTTCGCGTTGGCGATCGCGATCATTCCTGCCGCGGTCGCCGCGCAAACGGACAAGAAAGCGGATGTGACCGGCAAATGGTTGTTCACGGTCAACACCGATGCCGGAAGTGGCACGCCGACAGTCACGCTGAAGCAACAGGGTGACTCCATCACCGGCCATTATTCGTCGCAAACGTTCGGCGAAGCGGACTTCAAGGGCACCGTCAAAGAGCAGAAGATCAGCTTTTCCTTCCGCGTCGACATGCAGGGCACCGCCGTTTCTGTCACGTACGCTGGAACCGTGGAAGGGAACGACGCAATGAAAGGGACCGTCGATTTCGGAGGGATGGGTGGAGGAACGTTTACGGCAAAGCGCCAATCGGTGCCGTGATCGGCACCAATTGACGCTGACGTGCGAGCGCGCGACGAGACGTCCTATTTCAGTCGCACGATCGTAACGATGAGCGGCATGCTGGTGAACTGGCCGGCGGCGAACCGTTTGAGTCCGACCATCGCGACGTCGCCCGCGCCGAAGCTGGTGCCCATGATTCCGTTCGCCGGATCGCCGTCACCGACCTTCGATGGAAACACGGTGATCGCCGACCCCGATGTTCCTCCGACTACGACTCCCGCCTCTCCATCTCGGCGTCGAATCACGATCGGCCCGGAACCGGCTCGCATAGCCGTGTCGCCGACCACGAACGTGCGAATCTCGCCCGCGCCGTCGGCTGTTGGCGTGACGACCGTTGCCTTGGTCACCTTGCCGTCGACGTAGCGACCGTCGGCGTCGAGAACGAGCACGACGTGATGCGCATCGCCGTCGTCGAACAGCGCGTCGGGCAAATGCGTCTCGATCAAGGCCTTGAGCGAATCGTCGGAGATGTGAACGAGCGTGTTGAGCGTCGTTGCGGCCCTGTCGCCTCCGACGATGACGACGCGCGGCTCCTGCGCGCCAACGGGTTGCGAGAGCGCGAGCGTCGCGACGCTCGCGACGCTCGCGACACCGGCGATAACGCATGAGGCAATGCGACGCGAGCTTCGTGATGTCATGGCCGGTATCTCCTGTCAGTCTTCGAGGGTTGGGGTAACGCAATCGGTCAGCTAGTTCGACCCAGGCCGCCCCGAATTGGTTTACGCCGGGGTCGCCCGTGCTCGTGCGGCGACTCGTTCCGGACGATTCGCAGCATTCGCGCACACTGACGCGAAATCGCGTGACCACGTGGCGAAGCGTGCGAATAAAACGATATGCAAATGCGAATTAAATAATTGTATTTGAGCGACTTAGCGCGCGAGCCGGTGAGGCCCGCGCGTTGCTTTTAGTCATGGCGACGTCGGCCCCATCTCTCCCCAGCCCCGCCGCCCATGTTCTCGTCGCAAATGCTTCGTCGCGCTCGACGCCTGTCGTGTCTCGCGATCCCGTTGTTCGCCGTTCTCTCGGTTTGGCTCGTGAGCGCTCACGTCGCTCATGCGCAATCGAAGCCCATGACCATCGCGTCATTCAATGGAATGACATCAGATGGAAGCGGCACCGACGGCAACTGTTGGAGCCCTGACGACTGCGAGGAGTGGGCGGTTCGTTACTACCATCTGAACTTCACGGTTCAGAGCAACGGCCAAGCGCCCTACTTATACGCCAACGCCGCGTGTGGCTCCTATTGCCGACCGTCGGCGAACGTCAACGGACCTCGCGGCGCGCTGGGCTCTGGTCAGACCACCACGATCAACGTGTACATCGAAGTGCCCGAGTACCTGTCCGGCACAGTCACCGTCGGACTCATCGTGTCGGGGGCTAATGCGACTGGCTACGCATACAATCCCAGCACCGGTACGATCGATCCTACCGGCTACGCGCCATTCGAGCCGTGGGACTCGTATCCGGTAACGCTCACAGTCACCAACGGCGTCGCGAGTATGCCGCCGGTTCTAGCGGACTATCGTCCCTCGGTCGCTCCGAAGACGAGCGTGGAGACTGTTCCGTTTGTCTCGTCGTTGAGCCGGTCGTTTACGGTACAAAACGCTGGAACGCAGTCGGCGACGTACGCCATTGCGGCGACGTGCGGCAATATGACCGGCTGCGCGCCAAGCAAGACGTCCACGACGCTGGCGCCGGGCGCGACGGATGCGATCAGCGTGAGCTTCACCACGCCGAGCGTCGCGAGCGCGAGCAATATCGTGAGCCTCATCGCCGCGTACACGAACGCGGGCAACCAGACTATCGCCGACACAGGTTCGCGCCCCACGGTCACACCTGCGCTGCGGCCAACGGTCAACCCGAAGAATGGTGTGGCCGTCGTGTCGTCGGACGGATTTGGCACGGCGACCTTCTCGGCGAGGAATAACGGATTTTTGTCCGACGCGTTCACGTTCACGCCGATCTGCCAAGGGTGGGCGACCAGCTGCGTCGTCACAAGTACCTCGGTTCCACCAGATCCCGGCAATGAGTATTCTGTAACGGTCCGGTTCCAAACGCCGGCGGCAATCGGCAGCGCAACGTACCCTACTGCGACAGTACGACTCATCGCACAACTCGGCATCGCTGCCGACACCGGCTGGGTCCCGGCAGTCCTCGGCTACTACAAACCGGTCGTCTCGCCGAAGACGCTGACCGTGTCCGATCCGGCGTCCACGGTGCGGTCGGCCACGATCAACGTTACGAACGGCGGCAACTTGACCGGCGCCTACAGCGCGACGGTCGGTTGCACCGGCGTTTCAGGCTGCGCTTTTCCGTCGGGCGCCGGCGTGGGTCCGCTCGCCCAAGGCGCATCGGGATCAGTTTCGATCACCTATACCTCGCCGCCCATCGGACAGACTGGGACGGCGCGCATCATCCTCACGCGCCAGTCGTCCGCTCCGGCGTTTACCGAGGCCGACACCGCGGTGGTGACGATTGTCGGAGGTGACGTGAACCCGCCAACGATCCAACTTCAGGCGCCGACGCCTGCGGAGGGAGCGACAATCCTGAGCGGCGCCGTGAGTGTGCCCGTGTATCTCTGTGACGCTGACGGCCAACTCGGGACGCCGAGTGCGACGCTCAACGGTGTGGCGGTGACGGCGACATTCGCGGGGAGTAGCAGCGTTGGCTGCGCCACGAACAAGAGCGGTACGTACGCGCTGATCGCGCGCCCCGGTGCCAACACGTTCACGTTGTCGGTGAGCGACGGCGTTCACCCGACGACGACGACACGGCACTTCACTTATGACGAATCGTATGAGGCGACCCCGGTTGTCACTGCAAAAGTCGCGACGGAGATGTTGCGCGGCGGACAGCAGTGGGCGGACAC